>Ga0325414_1006701_pt1 | contig 12236 bp, 5 predicted proteins | sample PopdelMetagenome_8_FD_206183 | JGI IMG/M metagenome (GOLD analysis project Ga0325414, IMG submission 206183) | Populus deltoides microbial communities from Bellville, Georgia, United States - Leaf-PdKOR-R3 | ecosystem: Host-associated > Plants > Phyllosphere > Phylloplane/Leaf | place: USA... | reverse complement strand
GGATGAAGCGTTTTGCAGATTTAAAACGTACTGAACGACATTTTGAAGTAGGAGATTGGGTCTACCTTCGTCTCCAACCATATAAACAACATTCGGTTGTGCAGCGTAAAAATCTCAAGCTTTCTCCTAGATTTTATGGACCCTATCAGATAGAAGAGCGGATTGGTGGTGTTGCTTATCGTTTGAACCTTCCCTCCACCTCCCTCCTTCATCCCGTGTTTCATGTTTCAGTTTTGAAGAAGAAGCTTGGTGCTTGAAATTTGCTGGTGGCTACTATTCCTCCATTAACTGTTGGAGGTGGTCCACAAGCTGAGCCTGAAGAAATCTTGCAGCGACGCCTCAAAAAGAAGAATGGACGCGCTGTCAGTGAGCTGTTGGTTAAATGGAAGGGACTGGAGGTCGATGATGCCTCCTGGGTTGAATTTCATAAGCTGCAAAAAGACTTCCCTAACCTTGAGGGCAAGGTCTTCTGATGGAGGAGGGATTGTCATGGGTCTGTTAAGACGTGGCCTTGGGTGATCTGGACAAGGGTCTTGGAAACATGGGGTTGCTATGCAGTTAATTATTTGGTTGTTACGTTAGAATGTTTTACACAGTCATTATTAAATTGGGGTTGTTAATTTGACCTGATTATGGGTCTTGGAAAAATAAGACTATTATATAGTAATTAATTGAAAGTTATGTTGGAGTCCGTTACAGAGTAGTATTAATTATGGGTTGTTAATTGTTGCTTAATTTCAATAATTGTTTTACTATTTAAGTTGTGAGATTTAATAAGAAAGCAAACAGAATTTTATCAATACAGAGTATTAGGAGGACCTAACTCCCTCGAAGTAGCTATTGAATTATTCTTTACTGATTGGAATCTTACACTAAAGTTAAAGTGGCACATGAATCTTCAATCAAAATCTCACCCATCGTGGGGATGCGCTGCTAACCCTGCTTTCGAGCCAATTGCTAGCCTTTTCTTCTCCGCGGTACCTTAGTAAGTCGAAGACAATGAAATTGTTGCGGAGTCATTCGGAGTGAAAGAAGTGATGATGATAACCTCTAAAATAATAGAAAAGCAAAGAGAAGAGTTGCTAACACGAGTTAAGCCTTTTTCATATGATAGCAGCAAACTCAACAGATTCAATGGTAGCCCTTCTTTTGTCTTCGATAGTGGAAATGAGGAAATTAGAAAACCTCAATCACAGCTTATAAAAAATAAAAATTAAAAAGCCAGAATTGTTGAGTGAACTTCCCCAATGGTTTGAACCGGGAATTCACTCTAGCATCTCTGTCTCCATCTGACTTTAATCATTAAGACGAGAGCAATGCAGCGAAAAAGGCGATATTAGCAGCGAGAGAAGTGACTGGAACTGCTGAATACCATGATAATAATCTTAAAAAAAACCTAATTAGGTTAAATCGATTTGGGGTTTTTCTATTTTTGTGGGGAGAGAATGTTGTGGAGAGATCAGAGGGGAGTGAAAGCGAGTGTTCGGTTATTTCCTTCAATATATAATATATTATGTATATAAGAATATATAGTTTAATTAAAAAAATTGTATTTACAAATCAACAATCATAAGTTAATAATCTCTTCTAAAAGATAACATACATACTATTTAAATAATAACTAAAACTAACCTAGATAATGAAATCTAAATTAAATAAGATTCTGAAATCCAATTAAAAAATATTCCAGAAATATCTAGAAAAATTAAAAATTAAAAATTGTTTTTGTTTTTATTAGAAAGTTCGTTTTTTTTACTAGTCCAATTTATTTATTTAAAAAAAAAAAAAAACACTACTAGACATTTCACATCAGTAGCAGCGCGAACCGCGCAGCATTTGATATCCGTCAGGACTCGGTTTGATAAAGACGGAGAGGCTTGACCATGGACCCATCCCAACAAGGAGCTTTAAAGTTTATAATTCTATGATGCCCGTCTCCGGCCTTTCCATTATCACCAGAAAACGGGGATGCACAATCTTGCCTGATCGGACAGAGGCCACAACTTTCCAAATGGCGACCCCGTTTTCCAGCGAGCACAGGCAATCCACGCAGACTATTCTATAGTCTTAACTTTAAAGGTTGCATGTTTTACTTTTGAATTGGCCTTGAGGTAACGACGCCTTCTTTGATATGAAATCCTAGCAGTCAAGAAGTCACTCTGTCCACAGAGAAAGTGAAGCTTACAGATTTAGACATTGCGTTTCAATGGAGTCAGGTAACAGATGGAGAACTCCTGGAAAGCAAGTTTTTACAAGTGTTTAAAGAGACAGCTAATAATCGATACAACAACATTAATTTTCTACAGCCTAGAAGAATACAAGCCCCAACAGAAAGAATCGAGCCAAAGTTGAGTTGATATAATAATATAAATTATAGTTTAAAATTTTACCAAAATAATACACACACACACACACAAAGCTCTTACCACTAAAAGTATGAAGGTTTCTCTTAGCATTTTATGATATTAGAATTTGAATGACCAAATGATTATGGGTTTAAGAATATCATATTTATTTATTTAATAAAAATTAAATATAAAATAATATGAATCTATATAAATTTTAAATATAAAAAGCTTTTGCTTGAAAAAATATGTTTAAAAATAATATAAATTATATTTTACAATCTCATCTAAAAATTTAAATTATTAAATTTTAAATTTTAAATTTTAAATTAATATGATTGTTTGACAGCAATTACATTAAAGCTTCCTACCGGGGAATCCCACCAGTGGCAGTACCAAAAACCATTCGAAGGAATTCATTTACAACGTCCATTTCTCTTGAGACCAAGCGATGATGCTATAAACCCTCTTTTAATAAAAAAGGAAAGGAGAACTTGGCGTTTTGTATAGGAGCGCAGAAAAAATATGATTGCTACAGTCAATTGTTTTGCTATTCAGCAGAGAAATATATACTTCTCTACTTTCAAACTCCTAAAGGCATTGCACGCTAACCATACTGGTAGTAAAGTAGCAAAATAATAATAAAAAATTGGTGCCGCAAAGCAAATCAGATAAACCTATTAAAATGCTGCATTACCACCAGCCACAGACTACAAATGAAGCTCACATCCATAAGCATGGCATAGAATAGCAGGTGATTGTGGCGGTGCAGTCATTCTCTGTGCAAACAATTATTGTTGCTTGAAATTTGGAGGTCTATGTTACTGATTTCCATAGTTTAACTGGTTTCAAGATTACACATTTGTGTGCATAAACTGACAACAATATGAAATAAATGCGCAATAAAATCTCATCTTTATCTAACCAGGTCTTGCAATGAGATGGTCTGAATCAACCTCAACGAGTTTTGCTCCTTTTCTGGCCATGAACTTGGACTGCTGAGCAAATCTTTTTCCAACAACGCATAGCGATGAGCGAGGGAATTACAACCCAGGAGGCATTTGCACCAATATAGTATACATAATAGTGGTATGGACTGGTAGCAAAATGATCACCTTCCAAGTAGGCAGTTAAGAAATACACAGCTGTTCCATAGAGCTGTCCCAAACAAACAGCAAACTGAAGTATGTAGCTGTACGATTTTCCTGAAGCAATAGCATACCTGCCAAGTGTCAGCAAGCAACACTGTTAAGAATTAAGAGATTGATGGTAGATAATATGGAGTCAACGGACACTTGAACAAAATAAATGAATCTTATTCAAGATGCTGAGGAAAGTGAAATCATACACTGCCAGGAGGCTAGCTGGTCCCTCGAGAACAGCAGTCAATCCTTCAACAGTAACTGTTGCAGCATCCCTTGCTGCATATCTTGAATCACCTTTGCTATATTCTTTCCCTGCTCGAAAGATAATGAGAACTGTTATCTACCAAAGATTAAGAATTCCATTTCACCAAAGATTAAGAATTCCATTTCTCTCTCTCATGTAAAACAATTAAAGAGTTATTCCTATGACCTCTCAACTGCAAATACTGCTTAATACCAGAGATGAAAAGAAAGTATATGAATAAAAGAGAAAACAAAGAGGTACTTACAAACTTCAGCCAGATAATGAGCAGTCTTGTCCTTGTAAAATTCTGGAGAGAAAGCAAAATAACCCTCGAGAATCAAGTGTGTGAGACCAGTGAAAGCCCACCAGCACATGAGCAACCTATTCATTTTTGTTATTTTACGAGACCTTCCTGGAATCGGAGAAATAGCCTATAGTAATTAGTAACTCACAGAATGTTCAATTCTCTAGATGTAACTTCATTAAATTAATAAAATAGAGAGTACGGGCTAGAACACAGTAATCACAAAGGAGCAGGGTTCAAAACAAATGTTGTAATAAAATCTAGTGTGGAAATATGCTAGCAACCAAAAACTAACACGGGTCAAAGAAAATGTTGCATTTGCGAAAATTTGAAGCCGACAATGAAGCTTCAAAAGAACATCTAAACAAGAAACAGTTCACTTCCTTTCTTTGCTTGACTTGACCATATAGACCACAATCCATATAATGACTGTCAGTTATGATCACAAGCCAGGACAATTAAGAACACTGTCAGCGGATAACGTTTTAATCCATAAAGTTGTGAGAACCTGCTTTACACTTGCAGGTCTTATTAGAAGAGGCCGCATAGCTCTATCTTGAGGAGAGAAGAAAAACACAGAGTTCAAATCCTAATCTAATTCAAATGCAATTCCAAATCCAAAGTGAGAAATAAGTTCGCCTCCTTTTTTACCTTTTATTTTTCGTTGACCTTTTTTTTTTCTTTTTAGTGCAATGTCTCTGCCAGAAGGGTAGCCCGACTAGGCAACAGCCATTAATGACTGACTAGTGAGCTCTATGCATAAAATATTTAAGTGGGAAACTGACAGAGACTTCCCTGTAAGACCATCCACAGACAGAAACAGTATAGCTTCTGTAGCCATTTAAGAATACTCTAAAAAGATCCAGTATCTAATCGAAGGTTGAAATTAAAGTGGGCCATACAAGACTGTTTGCGTTTCAAAATCTATATTTACTGCAACTGCTATATAAATCAAAACTCGAACCAGCAAGATTCAAGGGAATATATGAATTTTCAATTCATTATAGTTAATGAAAACCCACGATCAATCTTGGAAAAAAGAAAGGCTTGATGAAATAAAAACAGTGGAAAGGAGGGCAAACCAGAGAGGATCCAGATGAGAGAGACGACAAGAAGGGAGGTGAGTAAATAGACACCGACAATGGTGGATTGAGTGAGGAAATTAGGAACATAGCCAGGCAGTTTCAGATCTCTTGGTGCGTATGGATGCGGCTGCCCCTCCATTTTCGCTTCTTTTCCTCAGCCTCTCTTACAGTTTAGTTTGGTGAAGCTGAAATCTTCTTTAGTCTCCTGTGGATTTGGAACTTCTACGAGTGGGTAACTTGTTTTTCGAATTTCTATTGGGTCGGATTGGATCGGATCCGAATCAGACGTCATGGCGTGTCCAACATGGAATCTTAGGAGTGGGCGGGCAGGCTGGACTCCTGTTCCACTCTTTTTAACGTTTTCTCCATCCTGTATTCTCTGTTTTTCTTTTAAGCAAATGCTATGCTTGCACTTCTAATTTTAAAGAGTTTCTGTCTAACGTTATGTTATAAAACTTTTTTATGATAGAATCACTAATAATTTGAATAATAGAATCTAATATCAATTCATATTGTTTTCTCTAGTTTAATTATAAGAGAATTGTATGTGAAATACTATAATTATACGACCAAATTAAAAATCCAAGACACATCCAGTGGCGGAGCCAGAATTTTTTAAATGAGAGGGCAAATTATTAACAAATATTACGTTATGTAGATATATGTTAGAAATCAATTCAAAACATATATAGTAATTCATATCAAGTAAAAGTAATTTAAAAATACTTTTAAATTAAAAAAACTTATATTATAATTGTTCTTTTTGAGTTTTCATATTTTAAAACCGCTTCATAAAACTTATGTATCTATATGCATATAATAAATATGTTGATTAAATTATACTTAATCATTTCTAAATATTTAATTAAGAAATAATGTTTAGTGTCTGTGTGAGATGAATAATGGTTGGAAAACATGTTTTTTATTTGATATTTTACTTACAAATAAATCATGTAAAAATATTAAATTTTAATAAACTGCTCTACCAATGCAAGAGATGTCAAGAATAGTGGTTTTGCATGAATATTAATTTATTTCTTTATAATAAGAAAAGAAATATTTAATTGATTAAATTAGCAGATTTAAATATTTATTTTGAATATATTTATATTAAAACCCTTAAATTATCATAAACTCTAATATTTTTAATAACTAATTATAAAATAATACAATTAAAATTAGATAATAAAATAAATAAAAAAAATTGAGGGAAATTTATCTAAAGTATAAAGCAAAAGATAACAAAAGTTAATTACTTAACTGCACTTGAAGAAAAATTTGTATATTAGAGAGAGCTGAGGAACGAGCTAGACATATATACAAAAGAGAAGCAAGGAAATCAAAAGAGAAATTTGTATAATTAGGGTAAGAAAAAGAAGGAAATGAGTTGCAATAACAACTTTTCTATATGAACTACTCACTATATTATTATATTAATATTAAAATATTAAAAAAAATAAGGGGCAATTGCTCACTGGACACATCAAGTATGCTTGAATAACAACCGCATAAATCATATTTAAACTAGATTATTAAGAATACTTACTAATTGAAACACTTAGAATCTGGTTAGATAAAGTTATGTTGTTGTTAAAAATTAATTTTTTATGCTTAAAGTTTTGTTACTCATCTCTTAGTGTAAACAAAATGATTACAATCAGCATTGTGGGATTTTAACACAACATTGATTAGGTGTGTTACTAAACAAGATCCACAAACTCTAAAAAATATGATTCAAAATATCCAGAGCATGAACTTAAAAAAAATAATCTAAAAAATTAAGGTGAAGAAGAGTCCACAAAATTTATCTATCACACTTTTCCTTTGGCTCCTTTCTTATAATGAGTTTTGAAGTTAAAATTGATGTAAAATTAATTGTGGTAATTACCACAATTAATTTAAACCATTTATTAGTCTTAATTATCTACCATAAAGTAAAATTAACATGATAGTTTTTGGTTTTAAAATCTAACTTTCTTACTTGAATAAAAAAAATTATATTGTTGTCTAGGTGTTTATTCAAACCATACAATGACTTGATAAGTTTCCAAACTTTTTATTATTATTTTTTAATAACAAACCTCTCATGATGTTTCATATATACCTCTTTGTGAAGGTCGATTTAAAAAAGTTTTTTTTGCAATTATTTGATGTATTGAAATCTTGTTAATAGTTGAGGCGGCTATTAATGTTTGTATAAAATTTATTCTTGACACAAGGTGAATATATGTCAAATAATCCACACCTTTTATTGTTTGAATCCTTTACCAATAGATCTTAGTTTATATTTGTTAATAGTTCCATCAATTTTCATCTTCACTTTGAAGATTCACTCATGACCTGGTGGTTTACTTCTGGGTAAAAGATTTAATAGTTCTCATGTAAGATGGTGGACAATGAATCCAATTTTACCACCGACTATTTTTTTTTCCATTAAATAGCTTTAGGACAAGGTATTGTCTCGGAGCAACTTTGAGGTTTATATTTTAACAAATATGTTAAAAATCAAGATCAAACACTTTCGTCACTTCCTTCTTCTTACTTTTTCTCAGCTCAACTTCGTCATTATCGTCATCATCTTTCAATTGACAATGACTATTTGAGTTAGCTTCAATTATTCTATTAAATGAATAAATTTCTTATGCTTTCTTAAATAGAAATGCATTTTTAAATAATATAGCATTCCTTGATTCCATTGTTATACTAGGATAAATATTTTTAATAGTTGACTTGTGCATAAAAAATTAACATGCACTACTATTATACATCTTTAAATAATATATTCATGCCCACACTTTGAGGTAATTGTAGAAGGATACTATACACCTTTACGTGGGTTATCTTATTATAGGTCTCACTACTAATATTTTCAATAAAAGTTCACAACAGCTAACTACTAGGAACCTTTAGGCTTCAATACTAACTAACATAGCTAAGAACGAGTGATAACGGTGTTTGTTATAAGTCAAAACCCTTAAATATCAAGAACATCATAACTATGAGGAAACACCCAATATTTATTTTTATTCATCAAGTCTCTGCTTAAACACAAGTCAGACAATCTTATTTATATTAATCTTAGGCCTAAAATGAACATAAAAAAGAACTAAGTAAGATAAAATTCTCAATATAAATAGAAAAAATAAAATTATCAAGCACAGTATTTGATTTCCTAAATTAAATAGAAAAACTAAAAACACTATAAAGAAAAAAACTTTTTCTAAACTAAATAAGAATAAAAATAACTAAAAAAACAAATAATTTCTTCTAAAAATCATCCTTCATCATATCCTTATAATTGTTACCGAATGTAAAGAAATCCAATCCTCAGATTGTTTGGAAACATGAAGATTAACACGAATGATGTTTTGGGAATTTAATGACAAACATTGATCACATGATAATTTTCCTTCCCCATATATTTTCTTTTGCCAAAATTAATACATGCTCTTCTAAAAACAAATTTCTATACATAGTTCATACTAGATAGGGGGTCACACCATGCTACAATTTGGCCCAAATTTTTCCCAACATTAAAAAAAAAAAAGCCAAGGCAACACAAGTATTAAAAAAAATGCAAAAAGAATCTAAGACTTGGATTATTATCTCAATTGGGTTTAATAAGCTCGGCTAATTTAATATATATATATATATATATATATATATATATATATATAATGCGTTGTTTGTAACCCAAGAATTTAGAGGCTAGAGAGTTGCTGAAAAATCAGGGTAAAGGTAATTTATGCTAAAAAAATTCTTTTCAACCTATTTTGACTAAAAAAACACATTGAAAATACTCTAAAGATCTTGATAAACACATTTATGATCTTAAATAACCCTAAAATTGATCCAAAATCCCAAACCAAACTGAATTCAAAAAAACTTCATGAACTCATATATACCATATCATGTTATAGAAAATCCAAAGAACAGCACAATGAAACTTTTCTCATTGAATGAAACATTTTGACACCAAGATCGACTTATTTTGTAGCCAAAATTAGTGTCAACTAAGATTTGTTTTTCTTTTCAACTAGAATTTGATGACTTTTTCTTTCCTATCTTAAATCAAATACTAAGAAATAAAGAAAATAAAGTTTTTATATATATCAAAAATCAAATTTTCAAAATTGAAGAGACCAAAAAATTATCAAGGAAAGTAGGGGGACCAAAGTGAACTTTTCGCGCCAATTTCAAAGGTGCCACAAATCTTTTTGCCATTTTTCATTTTGATCCTTTATCTTTGAATTTTGTCATTTCTTAACAAATTCACTTAAATCGCCCATTAATTTGCTCCTATAAAGGAAAAGTAAAAAAAAAATGAGAAAGAGAAAAAGAGAGCATTGTGGCAATCCATAGTGCTATATGTCTTAATACACAGTGATACTAAAATAAATATCTAATGCCTTTTAGTTTTTTCTATAATTGATAAAACAAAATATGTGTCAATAAATATAAAATAAATATCTAAAGCCTTTTAGCTTGCACACATACCTTTATTTTTCTTCAAAATAATTTTTTTGATTTTAAATTGTTTTGATGTATTGATTTCAAAAATAATTTTTTAAAGTTTTTAAAAGAATATTATTATGATGCATTTCTGAGCGAAAAAACACTTTAAAAAGCAACCACTGTCGCACTTTCAAACACCTTCTAACAAGAACTCTAAATCATGTGAGAAAACCACTGTACATGTCCACTATAGACCAATACATAGTTTACTATGGACTTGCACCGTGGATTTTCTCATTTCTGAAGACTTGATGTGGGGGTATTTTTGTCTTTTCACAAGAAAATAAAATTATCATTGTATTCTTTAATTGAGGGGAAAAAAGCCTTTGATGTAGAGATATTTTGATCTTTTTATATGCTCATTGGTAATTAAAAGATTGAATGAGAATATATTAATCTTTTTTAGTTTAATTGTATAGTAAAAAAACTATTACACGCTTAAGATCAACAAAAATGAGACTTGTTGACCAAAATTTTTTTAAAATTTCACAAACTCTTGAATATTAAAAATACAATTTTTATGCAGTTCATGCATATATTTTATTTTTTCGCTAATATCTCACGAATATGAGATTTTTATTTATCAATATCTCTATTGATAACAATATTAAAATACTAGAATATTAAAATTTATAAATATCTTTATCACTGGATAAATTAGATGGACAAGTTCCCACATTTTGTTTATCAATTCTCTTACACATTGTTCCTCCCCTGCCTAACTAATTTAAGCATGGATCGTCTCCTAACCATACAAGATGCTTGTCTCGCAGGAGAAGAATAGCCCAAATTATCCCCGTCCAATCTTAAGCCCAAACTCCAGGCCCAAACCTCTTTTAGTGTAGCCCATGAAAAGCCCAGATTTCTCAACCTCATCAATGGGGATGTCTTGGATATATTTTTATTAATGAATAGAAGCTTAAATAACATCAATGTTCTTTTTTTTTTTTAAGAAGAGGCACTGTAAAGTTTCTTATTTTATTTTAAAAGGTCTTGAGTTCGATTTTTTTTAAAATAATCTTGAATATACTTAAAGTAATTAAAATATATGCTTATAACACACACACACATATATATTCTAAGATATTTATAAATTTCATGAGGTCACATTTAGTACATATTTATTTGGTTAAGTAATTAAATATTATATACAATCAGAGATAATGCAAAGAATAAATAAATATTTTTTATATACAAACTACTTTACATATTATAATATTAATTATGAAATGAAACATAAAAAAAAGAATCATTCTTACAACCAATTAAAAATTCGAACTAGCTTTGCTATCAGTATTTACATATTTGAGGAGTAGAAGAAAGCGAAATCATTTTCAATCGGGGCCCATGGGCCATGGCAGTTCAGCTTGATAAAGACAACATTTATACATATACTAGTTACTTTACCCGTGTGGTTAAATTTTTTTTACATAAATAAAATAAAAAAAACTAATATCTAAAAATATTAAATCTTTCTTTAAAGTTATATTCAAGAGTTTTGGATTTGACTGCAACGCCTTATTCAAAAGTAATATTTATAATATTAATAATAACATTAAACTTGCATGACCTAAGTTTAAGTGAGTTTGGTTGCAACACTAGACCTAATAGCCTTGGATATGAGTCTGACTGCAAGGTCGTGTCATAAAAGTGTGATAATTAAACATATTAATGAAAAGGAAAAAAATAAAGAAAAAAAACCAACAAGAAGAAAAAAACTAATGAAGAAAAAGGAAAAAATATGACCCTTTAACCCAGGTTAACCCGTCAAACCTAGGATTCGCGTCATGAAAGTTTGATAACTAAATAGAAAAAAAAATTGACGAGTTAACTGGGTTAAATTGTCAAACCAGGTTAACCCGTCAAGCTCGAGATACGTGTCATGAAAGTCTAATAATAAAATAGAAAGAAATTTAACATTAACAAACTAAACTAGATGAAAAAATTAATTAAAAAGAAAAAAAAGTAAAAAAAATTTCGGGTTAACCTGTCAAACTCTGGATCCGTGTCATGAAAATCTAATAACTAAATAAAAAAATTTTAATATTAATAAACTAAATTAAAAAAATTATTTAAAAAACACAAATAAAAAAGAAAATAAAAAATTAAATAAAAACAGAAAAAAGACGGCTCAAATATTTTAATATATATTATTATTATAAATATAATTATAATGTATAAGATATATTATTATATTTATAATTATATAAGTTATAAGTATAATGATTAGTACAGACGTGGAAAAGTTACGGTGCTTTTCCATACTGCTTTCCCACACTTTTTAGAATATTATTCTTTTATATGTGTGTGTGTATATATATATATATATATATTTTTTTTTTTTGTCTGTGGAAAGGCGGGTGCCCTCCATAGAAAAAGAAACACGGTAATAAAAAAAATTTAACAGAGGACAAGACAGGGAAACGAAAGATGAAAAGAACGTGCTGCCTTTGGAGCCAAAGATTCTCCAGAGACACGTCGGGAGCTGCAATTGCATCGCTGTCGTGTAGTTACCTTTTGACTCCCTTTTCCCAGAGCTGTTCCCATGCCCACGGCAGTCATAATCCCTCTCTGTTATTCTTTTATTTCTGGGCTGCG
>Ga0325414_1006698_pt1 | contig 12237 bp, 10 predicted proteins | sample PopdelMetagenome_8_FD_206183 | JGI IMG/M metagenome (GOLD analysis project Ga0325414, IMG submission 206183) | Populus deltoides microbial communities from Bellville, Georgia, United States - Leaf-PdKOR-R3 | ecosystem: Host-associated > Plants > Phyllosphere > Phylloplane/Leaf | place: USA... | reverse complement strand
AGAAAGACCTAACATTTTTAGATTTTAGCTTTTAGCTTTTTTTCATATTTTTTATGTAAAAAAATTGATCCGCGGCATCGCGTGAGTCATGTAACTAGTTGATATTATAAAGTGTGTGCTTAATATTGTGGTGGAAGATATTTTTTTAAAGTACGTTTTCTTTTGAAAAAATATTAAAATATATATTTTTTTATTTTTAACATCAATATAGTAAAATCATAAAAAAATTAAAAATATATCAATTTAAGTGGTATGAGATGTTTTTTTAAAATACTTTTCTCTTGAAAAATATTAAAAAAATATTTTTTATTTTTAACATCAATACAATAAAATCATAAAACAACATTAAAAATACATCCATTTAAGTGGTGTATTTTCAATGTTAAGCACGAGATAGTGACATGATTGTAGATTTTTGTAGGCATCAATTCTTCTTCGCTGGAGTGCAATACAGCTCATTTCAGCTGTCCATAATTTTGTAAGAAAACTTGGAATAAGGTCACTACAACACGTTTAATTAAGAAAATTATTGTCGGCACAGATTTATTTCATCACATTCTTCATAAATAAAATTCATTATTGTTAAATAGCAATTCAAAGGATGCACGAAGAAGACCGATTAATTAATTAATTAAGGCTAAAAATAAAATAATCCGGTGGTTAGAGAAAAGATCGAGACAATCAACGAAGACACACAAACTTCGTTTTCCCAGCTCAGCAAGCCATCGATCTCTCCCTCCACCGACAGAGAGGGAGTCGGAGATTATGCGCGCACACATGGGCCACACCCGTTGCTGTCGGTGACTCATATTCTCAGTCTTTTTTATGGCTTCATATTTAAACTTTTATTTGTTTTTATTACCTATTGATTTACATGAGAGGACAGAGATCTACGTCTCCTGCCGATGTTTTTCTTAATGCAAGAATATATTTTCAAATTAGGTGGTATTTTATATATAGTTTATGTGTTAATTAAAATTAATTTCTTAAATAATCTTCTTTATAATATGAAATGGGTATACCAAACTTGAAAAACAAGCAATGCGGATCAATCTTACTTTCTTAGCTAACCTTTATTTTTACCCAAATTAAGAACGTGACTTTCTTTTATAACAGCTCGGAGAAAGGGAAAAATGCTTGTTAATTAAGTGCTTTGAGGATCGTATAATTAGTCCATTAATTGAACTTATCTTTCTTTAATATGGTAATTTTCGTTAATGGTAATTCAAGCTTGGAATTCTTTAACGAACTACAGTTAGTCCCCTCCCTTCCCTTGACAGCCAATAATTAAGTATTTAACCTCTCTCGGATTTTTTATACTCCTACTTGTGTTCCACAGTTGTCTCCTTCTCTCTCCCTCTCTCTGCTTTCATGCAGATCTTGAGCTGAACCAGAGGCATAAGCATACCATTTTCAACACATCAAGAAATGGACCCTTCTTCCTCATTAGTCACTGTATCCGTTTCCAAGATTTCCGCTCTTACCATTTTGCTTCTTTTCTTGATTTCGTGCTCAACTCTCACTTCTACAGGTCAGTTTTCTTCTTTTGCTTCACTTTCTTGTTTCTTGAATTGGAAATGCTCGCTTTTCGTTCTTTTTTACTTGATTATTTGGGTTCTGCTTATCTTGCTATGAATTATTGGTAAAATTTGAAAGACTGCAATCTTATGTCTAAGAAGCACAAATCTGTGGTTCTATTCATACATTCAACTTAAAGATCTTGGAGTTTCCTTATGTATACCGTCTTTAACACATAAGATATGGTTGCTGGTGACGTAGTTCATTAAATATTAGTCTTTTGTAATTCTAATTTCGAAAAGATGCACAAGAAACTAAAATAATCTTTGTCTTGGACCTGGATGTCTTTTAGATTGCTCTCTTGCCATCATTTTTCTCTCTTCCACTGCAATTCAGACTTTGATCTACTTTTTATACAGTATCTAATGAGAATCTTAAGGGCTAAAGTTTTCATCTTTGCTTGATGTACTTGCAGAAGCTTATGACGCTCTTGATCCAAATGGGAATATCACTATCAAATGGGACGTAATACAGTGGACTCCAGATGGCTATGTTGTAAGTGCTAGCTAGTACATGATGCAATATCACATTTAGTGGATTTTTGGATAACAGAATCTAGCACTCCAATGATTTACCCTTTCCAGTTTCTTGAAGTTCCTCCCCGGAATCTTTTCCCTGGACTTTCTCATGTCTGTTGTTCTCATTTGCAGGCAGTTGTTACAATGTATAACTTCCAGCAATATCGCCACATTCAGTCGCCGGGTTGGACTTTGGGGTGGACATGGGCAAAGAAGGAAGTGATCTGGAACATGATGGGAGCCCAAACCACCGAACAAGGCGATTGTTCAAAATTCAAGGGAAACATACCGCATTGCTGTAAGAAGGATCCAACTGTTGTGGATTTGTTGCCAGGAACCCCTTACAACCAGCAGATTGCCAATTGCTGTAAAGGGGGAGTGATAAATTCGTGGGCACAGGACCCAGCCAATGCGGTGAGTTCCTTTCAAATTAGTGTTGGTGCAGCTGGAACCACTAACAAAACTGTTAGGGTGCCAAAGAACATCACCTTGAAAGCACCAGGGCCTGGATATACTTGTGGGCCGGCAAAGATTGTGAGACCAACTAAATTTATATCGGCTGACAAAAGGAGAATCACTCAAGCTTTAAGTAAGTTATTGTCTCAATTCTTCTAGAGTGATTTAGGGATTCATTACTTTGAATTTATTTTCTGGTGTGGACAACTGATCTAGTACCAAGATAATGCCTTGTTTTAGCGTGTGATGTTAATATGGTGACCCGTGATTATCAGAGACGTTCCCACAAATCTCTAGTTTTGGATTTTCTTAGCTTCGAAACATCATGTGATACTAGCATAGTATCTGTTTGCCAAAACTTTTCTTGATTGTAGTTGGTCCCCAGAAATAAGCCTGTGTTGTTATAGTGATAATTAAGCTTGACATGGACTAGAAGTTGAAGTATGGTGTCACTACTATGAACCATCACACTCATATAATTAATATAATTCTCAGGGTGGAAGAATAACAACCTAAGTTTATCTAACATTGTATGTTATTGCAGTGACCTGGAACATTACTTGCACTTACTCACAATTCCTTGCTCAAAAGACACCTACCTGTTGTGTTTCTCTCTCCTCCTTTTATAATGACACAATAGTAAGCTGCCCAACTTGTGCTTGTGGCTGTCAAAATAGTACTACTGGAGCTGGGAGTGGAACCTGTGTGCAGTAAGTTTCCTCATTTGTCAGTTTATTGAAAACTTGAATTCCTGTTTTCTCTGTCGAATTTTTCAACTTAGTTCTGCTCTGCACATTCCTTTTCCCCTGATATTTTTCTCTTCATGTGTTTTTTCAGCCCGGACACTCCACACTTAGCCTCAGTTATTTCACCTCCTGGAAAATCTGACAATACACCTTTGGTCCAGTGTACCAGCCATATGTGTCCAATCCGAGTCCACTGGCATGTTAAACTCAATTACAAGGAGTATTGGCGGGTGAAGGTTACAATCACCAATTTCAATTACCGAATGAACTACTCACTGTGGAATATGGTTGTGCAACACCCCAACTTTGATAACCTCACCAAGATTTTTAGCTTTCAGTACAAGTCACTAACTCCCTACGAAGGGCTAAGTAAGTCACCAAACTTCCTCTGCCTTTGTGTAAACTTGTATGGTTCTCTTTTTTCTTGTGTCTGAGATGTATCTATATGATTTTATTTTGCAGATGATACAGCCATGTTATGGGGTGTCAAGTTCTACAATGATTTTCTCTCACAAGCTGGTCCTCTCGGGAATGTTCAGTCAGAGCTACTGTTCCGAAAGGACAAATCAACTTTCACTTTTGAAAAGGGATGGGCTTTCCCTAGGAGGATTTACTTCAATGGTGATAATTGTGTCATGCCACCCCCAGATGCCTACCCATGGTTACCAAATGATGGTTCTCGCCCAGTTATCTCTCTACTTCTTCCAGTCATGACATTGTTTTTGTCAATGGCATTCCTATTTGCTCATGTGTGATGAATCATGTCTATGCCAGTCTTTAAACTATCTGTTGTTCTAGCAATCAAGAAATCCCATCTTGTTTGAGTTACAGTGCTGGGATTTAAGGGAATCCAGTCAAAGGCTTGAATGTGTAAGATCAGCAAGTTATGGCAAGGCAAGTGGATTTGGAGCATCATAACCATGTTACCACCAATATGTTAATTGGCAATTAGAAATCTTTTGTCACGTTCTCTTTTTTATATTGGGAATTAGTGGTTCTTCTATATGTTTATTTATGTTGTACACACGATCATTTTGTTTGTGGAATATCAACATATTATTTGTTCGTATCCTTGTAATAAGGAACTCCACGAAGAATTTACAGCTGATAAATGGATTTTTATTCGTAGGTTTTTTGAAGTCCTTGTGCATGTTTATTGTCATTGCTGTATGCCAAACACGAATGATATGCTAAAAGTTTGAGTGGTAATAAACATGTTCAGACAGAAAAGTAAGAAAGGAAACGATTTGGTTTGAACACACTAAAAATCTTTATGTTTTGAGTGAAATATAGCTCTAGTTTGTTCATCACAAGTTCAATCACTCGTACAAAAGAATAGTACAGTTCAATGTTCCCACACCTGATTATAACTTCTAGTTCACAGGTGAGGGTTAATGATGATAAATGTACCTGTTACAAAAAAGTTGTCTGGCTTTCAAAACCACCATGTATATGATCTGCTGCAAGAACATCTGAAAGTTATAATTTTCCTCTGCTGGTCACCCCATTGACAGCAATATCAGGAGCAATGAAGCTGCCATCGACAGAATTGAAGTTGGATTTGCATATGCGGAATTAGGCAGATATGGATATGTGTCAGGTGGGGGAAGCATGCATTCATCACCGTTGAAGTAGACCTTCCTTGGAAATGCCCATCCCTGCTTCAGGCTAAAAGTGTTCTTGTCCTTCTGAAGAAGCACCTCAGATTGGACATTTCCAAAAGGGCCAGCTTCCATTAGAAGGTCATTGTAGAACTTCATGCCATAGAACATACCAGTATCATCTGCACAAAATCAGTTCCATGTGAATATCAACTTCATTCTGGAGTTTCAAAATCAGAAGAACTTCATAAGCTTTTTATATGAACTTTAATTTTATGCACCTACTTATGGATTCATAAGGTACGAGAGGCTTGTAATCAAAGCTGAAGACTTGAGTGACATTGTTGAGATTTGGATGCTGAACAACAAGAGTCCACTCTGTGTAGTTCATCCGGTAGTTGAAATTAGTTACCGCAACCTTTGCACGCCAATAGTCTCTGTAATTGACCTTCACATGCCAGTGCACTCGAATAGGGCACATATGATGTGTGCATTGTAGCAATGGTGTGTTGTCCTTCTTTGGCGTGTTTATCCCCTTTTTGTGGGATTCCTTCGAGTTACTCCTGCATTTTTTATATCCAGCAGCAAATTTACATTTCAAATAATGAACACATACCAGCCTTCATAATTAGCTTTGTTATCATGCAGCTATACTTGTATTTACACACAACTATATCAGTTAATGTCATTGTGCAACTAGAGACGAGAGTGACGCGGAGAAACAAAATCTGTAAGCCTTACTTGACACAGCTGTTCTTGTTCTGGCAACCGCAAGCACAGGTTGGGCAAGGAGTGATTGTTTCATTGTAGAAAGATGAGAATGAAACGCAGCAGGTTGGATTTTTGGAGGCTAGAAACTGTGAGTAGGTGCAGGTGACATTCCATGTCACTGCATAAAGAAAAGTTACACTTGTAATGCGGAAATTGCAACAAACTAAAACATAAGATGTTCAGAATAAGCTTGGAGGAAATAAACTTACTGAGGGCCTGGGTTTTTCGTCTACGGTCAGGTGTTAGGAAGACCGTAGATGGCACTACCTTCGCAGGTCCACAAGTATACCCTGGTCCTGGACCAAGCAAAGTGAAGTTCTTGGGCAGTTTCACTGTTTTATTTGATGTTCCGGCAAGTCCAACGCTCACCTGAAAGGCTGAGACTGAAGCTGTAGGATCCTGGCCCCATGCCGCCATCACACCGCCCTTACAACAATTGGAGAATTGCTGGTTGTAAGGGACTCCAGGTAGCAGGTCGACAACCGTGGGGGTCTTTTTACAGCAATGCGGTATGTTTCCCTTGAACTTAGAACAGTCTCCTTGCTCTGTAGTTTGAGCCCCCACCATTGACCATAGCACTTCTTTCTTAGCCCATGACCATGATAGAGTCCAGCCAGGGCTTATAATGTGCCGGTACATTTGGAAGTTGCTCATGGTTACTGTAGCCTGTGAAAGAAAACATGATTGTGAGTTATTTTCATTCAGTTTTTGTGACACCCATGAAATATGACACCCATGAAATATCTTAATGGTTTCTTGAAGTCACATCTTTATCTAAGAAAGAGTGAGCTTGCATCTGGATCTCCGAAAGAGTGAGGAAAATAAATGTCGACAAATACTCAAGCAACGTCCTTTCATTTTTTCTGTGATCAACGAAAGCAAGGTAATAGGGAAAGGGAATGAGATCCTGAAGGTGGTGCATGCTCTTGTTTGATTTCTATTGTTAATGGCTGGAGAGCATAGGAGACAAAATCAAAACTTGAAACCTAATTCAGGCCAGGTTTCAAAACTTAAGCAAGGCTGGCTTATTATTGTTCTGGATTTGTTCTGTTTCCTTGATCAAGTCTTTTTGAGATAATTGGGTAATATGGCTTGTGAGATATGAGAAATTAATGAAATTGAAGCAGAGGAGAATTTAGTGCTACTGTCACTTGATCAGTCAAATATATACATATGCAGAGTGTTCTTATAAGAAAAAAAAACACACACACAGAGAAAGAGATGATACTCACCACATAACCGTCTGGTGTCCAGGACATTACATCCCATTTGATTGTTATGTTTCCATTTGGATCCAATGGGTCGTATGCAGCTGCAATCATGACAGCAAAGCGAGACAGAAAATGAATATAGATCAGGACTTGATGTCATGAAAAACAGTGAAAAAAATCCATTTTTCGAGTTTATTATCCCGAGAAAGAAGCCTGGAGTCTATACCTGCATGAGAAACTATCATGAAAACTAGAGCAATCAAGAATATGAACTTCATTTCAGCCAACAAGGAGCGTTGCAGGGATTGATAACAATCTTTGGCAGACTTATCGAATTCCATGGTGTCAAGGTCACCTGATCAGTCGTAGCTCTTCACCAATGATTTAAAAGGCACGAGAATAAGATGAACTTCATAACAGCATTATGTTTAAAAGGAAAATTGTAGGCTTTCAAAAATGAAAATGAATGCTTTGCTTCTTGATGTCTCACCTACTGGTTGTTAGGCCATTCAGCAGATACATACACAACACCTTTTCTACACTAGGTTTCCTGAATCTTGAAGCAAAGCTTTGGTGAGAAAATGATGGAAAAGCTGTCGCGAGAGATTTTAAGAGGTTTGAACACAACAGCTCAACGGTTCTTCCCTTTCAAAGTACTACTGTTCACATACTTGCATGTTTGGGCTGCTTTGAAAACAAGTCTTCTCTTCCAGTGACTTTTTACCATTTCTCTCCTGAGTCTTCTTCACATGGTGAATTTCTTACCGCCTTCACCACTCTGGATCTTTTGGGTCTCCAATTTTGTTGTTTGAGTAACCTCTACTACACGCAGGCAAGGTTTACCCATCCATGCCAATGAAATTAATAGGACCAAGCTGGTTGCTTGTTTCCAACGAATACCAAGGAGTCATACATATATATATTGCCACCGCATTAAGATTTTTGTGGAAACAAGATGCACCAGAACTTGTAATCAGATCTATCATACATACGTATATCTGCTAGGGTTCATCACGCATGGTATCAGGTTGGCCTAGTAGCATTAGCTTCTTCATTATTATTGAAACGTGCCTTGCTCTCTGATTGAGTTCTTCTACTCTTCATCATATTTCACTACTGTTTCTCCGTTGTAACACGCTGTAGTTTATATGTCTGTCTGTCAAAAACCTCATCGTAAATGCACAGCACTTGCTGTATATAGAGAGACTTAACCAATACAAAAAGAATACGAGGGTCCTATCAAAATAATTCAAGGAGTACAAGGACCATATAAATGGGCAAAACCCCTCTTGAACTGCATGCAATAACACCAAACTGCAATATGGGATCAATTTAGGCCATCTAATCAAATACCAGAGGGGAAAACTGCAAGAAATTAACTTCTAAGCAACCTAAATTATGCTTGTATATGCAAGGGATTTTCCATTCCATGAATTTGAATCTTTCAGCTGCCAATCAGGAAATCTCAACTTTGCAGAGGAATTTGGAATGCAGAACATCTTTTTCAAGAGAATTGGATTTCTGAATATTGATATTTGTACGTTCCCATTTTGGAAGGTACAAAGATTGTTTCCAGAGAACAGTGGATTCCATTGTAGAAAAGGAAAAACGAGTCTTAAATTCTCTATACAAGGTGCATTTTACAAACTTGTTAACAACTAGTTGCATCCTCTAGTTCCCACCTCCCAGAAGAGCACAGCACGGCACGGGTACATATCTGTTGGTGAAATAGCCTCGAACATTCAACCTGTTTACTCGAATTAATTGTTACGGTTCAATGATCACCAAAAGGCTAGCAACTCTAGAAGGAAAAATGCAGAAATAACAAATGATAACCCAATCACATTTTTTGGGGCAGAATTAGGTAAGTATGGGTAATCGTCAGGAAGGGGCATCATGCATTCATCCCCATTGAAGTAGACTTTTCTCGGGAAAGCCCATCCCTTGTTCAGTGTAAATGTGTTCTTATCCTTCTGCAGAATCAACTCTGTCTGGATATTTCCATCTGGGCCGGCTTCCATTAGGATATCATTGAAAAACTTTACACCATAAAACATTCCAGAGTCATCTGCATAAATATCATCATACAGCAACACTCAGCCTAACTTCAACAAATACCAAGTAAACAAAGAAGGAAAATTACAATTCAGAAGAAGCACTACAAGTAAGATAGTTGGATTGATAACTTTTTCACTAGAATTTCCCTTACTTGCTGCAGGTACCATGCTAGTTTTCACTGAAATGTTTTGCATTTCCTAGTTTATGCATGGTGTCATAAGCATAATAATTCTAGTAGTGAAAAAGCTTTTCAAAGCCTTGTTCAAGTGTTATTATAGATGGACTTACTTGCTGATTTATATGGCAAAAGTGGCTTGTAGGCAAAGCTAAAAACTTGAGTGATATTGTTAAGATTTGGATGCTGAGCGACAAGTGTCCACTGTGTGTAGTTCAGGCGGTAGTTGAAATTGGTGATGGAAATTTTCACTCGCCAATACTCCTTGTAGTTCAACTTCACATGCCAATGCACACGGATAGGGCAATTGTGTTTCGTGCATTGCACTAATGGGGTATTATCTTTCGTTGGTGTGTTTAGTCCTACAACGCTTTGAATCATCGAATCACTCCTGCATTATGTGAGAGTTCTTTATTATGAAGATATCCTAAAATATCAATGCAAATGTTCATGAGTCTTCAGGAAATGAATAACATCGAATTGCCAATATCTTCTTCACATTAACTAGTGGTTGCAGACATGCGATTTGGTGTGTAGAGTCAGAACACTGCAAAACCATGTAGCAGATTCCGAGGAACGCACATATATATGGACAAAGATACAGTATACATATGCAAAAAATATAGTATTTAGTAGATGGAATGTAAATGAGACTCAGTAATGCAGCTTGTTGTGTATTGATGGTTTGAAAGAGTCTTACGGAACACAAGTGCTGTTGTTCTGGCAGCCACAAGCACAAGTTCGACAAGGAGTGATGGTAGAGTTGTAAAAAGATGACATCGATACGCAACAGGTTGGATTCTTAGACGCCAACATTTGCGAGTATGTGCATGTCACATTCCATGTCACTGCAAATAACAAACAAAGGATTAAAATGATGGTAATTGTGAAAGCTACTGTAACTTCTTTGGCGTTTAGGCAATTGAAATGTTTTGATTTCAAGGTTTTTCATTAAGAAAGTGTAACACAACAGTAGCCGATTGAGTTTCCCAACTAGAATTGATCATCAACCAACACTTTCATCATTAACAACAACGAATCTTCTGGTTTGTAATGAAAATAGATTAGTGTTTTTGGTTGTCAATAAAACTTCTTTTCCCGAGAGGCAGACTTACTCATTGCTTGAGTTTTTCGACGGCCATCGGAAGTTAGAAAGACAGTGGATGGAACAATTTTTGCTTGGCTGCAAGAGTAGCCTCGTCCAGGACCGAGCAAAGTGAAGTTCTTCGGCAATCTTACTGTTTTATTAGTAGTACCAGAACGTCCAACACTCAACTGAAAAGAAGAAACTGCTGCTGAAGGGTCCTGTCCCCATGACGATACCACACCACCTTTGCAGCAATTGGCAATTTGTTGGTTGTAAGGCACCCCTGGAAGCATGTCAACGACAGTAGGATTCTTCATACAACAGTGCGGGATGTTCATTCTGAACTTGGAACAGTCTCCTTGCTCAGTGGCTTGAGCTCCCACCATTGACCAGATAACTTCTTTCTTAGCCCATGTCCATCCTACGGTCCAGCCAGGACTCATGATGTGACGATACATTTGGAAGTTGGTCATTGTCACCACTGCCTGAAAAGTCACATAAGTAATTTTAAATCTTCTCAAGCATTTATATCAGTGCAATCTGTCGAGCAATTCTGTTCATTAATTTCCTAATCTGCAGCTATTAAGCATTAAGAAATGTTAATGAAAGATGGTTACTTACCACATAACCATCTGGAGTCCATGACATAACGTCCCATTTGAGCGTTATGTTCCCAGTTGGGTCCAGATAGTCATATGCCTCTGAAATTGTAAATAAATTACAGTTCAAAAAATTAGTAGTACAAAAATTAGTAGTACATCAGAGCTTGAATAGAGTTGAAAACCCTGAGCAGAGGCTATAGTACCTGCACGAGAGAATACCAGAATAAAGAAAACAGCAGAGAAAAATGGGGATGAAAATCTATCAAAATCCATGCCGCAAGTTCTCTAGTATCAGACACCTTTACGCCAAAGATACAAGGGAAGGGGAATTAGCATCAAGCTGATGAAGGCTTGAACCAGTTCATTCTCATGAACTCCTTATATCAAACTCTCACCAACCAGCCTTGTTGCAAGTTCATGTCATTATCTTGACAAATTTACTTTTGTACATTATGCGCGTGTCCATCCAGGTCTGTTACATAAAATCTTTGTTTAGGATTGACCAAACCTCATCTGATGTAACCCTCCAATGGCCATTGCATAGCTGAAATTACATGGATACCAGTTCATAGCTCAGACGGCAGGCAAGGATGGATGTAGGGGAAGGACATTGTTGTCAATGAATGATCAGGAGAAGCATTCAAAACTACAAGATTAATTTTAAAAATGATTTCCGCCATTTATTTATTTAAACTCCTGTTTCTTTAGTTTTGTCTGTAAGAGGGGGCTAAAGATCTTGGTAGGAGCTGGAACAAGCAGTCAACTCCCCTCATGAGAATGACTTGTCAACAGTTCTCTCAGGCCACATTATTTCAACAGAGATATAGTTTGTTTATTTAGGCCTCTTTAGAGGTTGGTCTCTCTGTATCACCACACCGCAGTCAGGCCTCTGTATCACTTTCCAATTTCAGCCAGTCAACGGAGCACAAAGGGGTTAAACTCTTTGCAAATTCACGCTCAATCGGATGAGATTATCAAGTTATGTAAAACATACTGTTGTTCTTAAATTGATTTTAATTCAAAATTATTTATGGTAAATAACTTCTTGTAAGAATAATTATGTTAAACTAAAAAAATGACTAAGTTGAAATCAATAAAGCCATTTTAGATGCTCTACCATTTTCATGTCATAAATTAATAATAATAAAAAGAAACAATATGTATTAACCTTATTAATTAATGAAAAATTACTCTTGTTTTCGAATCATAATTCAAAAGTTTTTTTTTTTTAAATAACATGTGACAAAAAAAAGTTAAGTAAGAAATATGCATGTAATGTGTTTAACAATATTAATAATAATAAAAAAACGAATATATGAACAGAGAGAGAAGTAACTATCTAGCCTCATATAAAATTTATATATTTGTGAATGAATTTATTGATATTGTTGTTAAGAATAGAATAGCTTTCTCAAAGAAAAAAACTTCTAATTA
>Ga0325414_1006697_pt1 | contig 12239 bp, 11 predicted proteins | sample PopdelMetagenome_8_FD_206183 | JGI IMG/M metagenome (GOLD analysis project Ga0325414, IMG submission 206183) | Populus deltoides microbial communities from Bellville, Georgia, United States - Leaf-PdKOR-R3 | ecosystem: Host-associated > Plants > Phyllosphere > Phylloplane/Leaf | place: USA... | reverse complement strand
AAAAAATTGAATATGTATAAAAATATAGAATATATTACATGCTAAATGATGTAACTCATTAAGTTGTGAGAAAATATATAAATATACAACTTTGTATTTATAATGGTTTTGAATTTAATGATAAGTAAAATTAATTATGAAATAAATCATAGTTGATTTACTTATGTAATCCAGGAATCTACTATTAATATGTTAACTATAAATTAAAAAAAAAAAGACGACAATTGAATACCTACCTTTAATAATTAAGTTGGGATTTTATTAAAAATCTAAATATAAAAATGAGTATTTATTTCCCAACTCCATATTTTACTATTTTTTTTATTTATCTCATACGGGATATATTTAGTAATAGATTATAATAATTTCTTATATCTCAATAAAAGAAAAAAAATAGTAGATGTGGAAATCCATAGCATCATCAATCCATTGATACGGTAGGGGTCCTGAGTCAAATCCTTTTTTAATAGTTTCTGTGATTTTTAATTTCTAAATGACTCCTCTTTTATTTATTTATTTATTTAATTAAAAAAAAACTCAATTTCTTTAATAATTATCACCGTGGTCTATAATATGGAAAGACAACATGTTAGCATATCAACGTCAGATGGCCTGCTTGATCAATAAATCAACCTCACAATTAATAAGTTAATATATCAATTATTTGTTTACACGACAAACAATATATTAATTTATAACTTAATAATATAGAGTACGTAAAGTTAAACTAATTAAATCTCTGTATATATTACAAAAAAATCTATAATCATTAAAGTGGTAAAAAATTAAATAATTTGCCTCTTTATATTTTTTTATTTAATTAATATTATATATTATAAATAAAATTATAGTTGTAGTTGTTTTTAGAGTATTTTTTTATTTAAAAATATATTGAAATATTTTTTTATATCATAAACTTATGATTTTTTTTAAAAATAATTTTAATTAATTAAATAAATAAATAAAATTTAATTTTTTAAAAACATATTTTAAAAACGCAAGCATATCCCTCTTTTCTTCCAGAGGACACAACACGGGCGCACAGCACATAACAAGAAGAACTTGTTATCATAGTTAGGAGAAGCGTAGCAAAAATAGAGAGAGAGAGAGAGACAGAGAGAGAGAGAGAGAGAGAATGGAAGCAAAGTTAGGGAAGGCGTTCGAGTCCATCACCAACTTCTTCACCGGCGCTGACCAGATCCCCTGGTGCGATCGCGACGTCGTCGCTGTATGTCATTCCTCTTTCTTTTTTTTTTTCTTTTCCTTTACCTCTCAATAAGTATCTTTGCAATATTGGGTTTTATCTTTTGGGTAGCAATTCATTTTTTTTTAAATAACACTTTTTAGCAGCTACTTACTTAGATTTGGGAATTTTTAAGTTTCATGATTTATTAGAGTTTAGCTATGGTTGCAGAATAGCTATAGATTGGTTGATTATTAGCAGTGCTGACCCATCGAGGTTTATTAAGTAGCAGTACTGTAATGTCTTGAAAAGGAATCATTTAAACCTAGTAATGATTCTCTTCTTATTTACACTTTATCTGTGTCTGTTTTGGGTTTCCTTTTTTCGAGGTCGATTTTCTTCCTTCAACCTCTCAAGTTTCTAGATGATCTCAACATTATAAAAGATTAAAAGATGCATGGAGTTTTCAATGTTTTAACTTGATCCATTCTTCATTTCGTGGCTTTATGAGGAAAATAGGAGGAAAAAAAAGATTACTACTGATAAATAAGAAAGATTTACAAACACGAACATCTGCGTGTTGCTAGCAATGTATGGCCAGTCATATATGGAAACCGCTTCTACTCCTTGCATGGTTTTAGCCTTTGGATTCCGGAGGTGATTGTTTTGTAACTGCTATTTAGTTTTTGTGTCAAAAGTTAATGATATATCAGGGCTTTGGGCATGGTATTCTTTTTTGCTCCAGACTTTTGTAACATTCATATGACATGTCATTCTTGATTGTATTATTGTTTGTTGTTCTCTTTACTTATTCTTTTCTCTGATGCATCCATAGGGATGTGAGCAAGAGGTTCATGAAGCTGAAAAAGGTCCTTCTGATGAGTTTAAGAATGAATGCATCATGCGTTTGTCGTGGGCTCTTGTTCACTCAAGACAGACAGAAGATGTACATAGAGGCATAGCTATGCTTGAGTGTAAGCAAAAATACAAAACCATCTCACTTTCTCTCTCTACGCACGCACACATCGATGGTTTTCCTTCTGTTACTAATACTCACTTTTGCAGCTTCACCGGGCAGCAATACCAGCCCTTTGAAACTGAGAGAGAAGCTTTATCTTCTAGCTGTGGGTTATTATAGAAGTGGTGACTATTCAAGAAGTAGGGAGCTGGTGGAAGACTGTTTGAAGGTTTAGTATCCACATTTCTTATTCTTTGTTTCTTTTGAATTATTGTGGAAAGATTTTTCCTTCTACGTAATGTTGTTTCCTCATAATTCATAACCTCATTCCAGTATTATGAATGTATTGCCTTGTCATAGTGCATTTTGTAGATATGGTTCATCTAAAATGATGTTCTTCTGCCCTGAAGCTGCATGGTCATTGAGAAGCCAAATGTGTGATTTAAGGTCATATGTTGTATGCTATTCTATCTTAGTTTCTTATGCTTTGTGACTGAATCGCAAGGGCATGATCATTTTATAGATTGAGCCCGAATGGAGACAGGCACAATCCCTCAAGAAAGCAATTGAAGACCGGATCAAGAAAGGTAACAGTTAATGTTGGTGATACTGCTTGTATTATTCATGTGAACTGAATGGATGGAGCTTCTGAATTATTGTCCTTTATTTTTTGTTTGTTTGTAGATGGTGTTATAGGCATAGGAATTGCTGCTACTGCTGTTGGCCTGGTTGCTGGTGGGATTGCTGCAGCATTTGCACGTAGGAATTGATGCGACCTTTGATAATCACAGATATGCACGAGGAATACACTTGATGACGTACTTGGTGCAGAAACCAAAACTAAATTGTGGTTTAATACATGCTTACTTGTTCCTTTCGTTACATGAAAGAACTTAAGAGGTTGTCTTTTTTATAACACAATTTTCTTGTAAGATAGTTACCATCAACGTGTATACTTTCGGATTTATCTGAGAATTGCTCCCTCGTTCTTCATTTTTACGGTTGTCTTTCGTCATCAGTCCTACTCTTTCCAAGAGACATGGATGTGTTCATAACTTGTATTAATTTAGAGGTAGTTTTTGTGATTGTGGTTTGAAAAAAATGAGTTTTAAAAAAATACGGTTAGCTATGGTTGTTTGTGTTAATATATTCAAGCCAAAAGCAGAGTACCAAGAGAGTTAATCAATTTATTAACTTTGCATAATGTTCCCTCCCCCCTGCACTCGGCATAAAGCAGCCTCTTATACATTGCAGGTTATTTTGCTATATAAGGAGTCTACATAGAAGATTATTTTGCTATACAAGGAGTCTATGATAAGATAATCTTTGATAGTTAATATTAAGAGTCCTAATTGTATACATATACGGTAACAGAGTTTGGATTTAGATACGTGTTTAATAAAAATTATGGTTGAAATTTATGTGCAATAAAAAAACATATATAAAATGTTTGGTAGTTGTGTTTGAGTGATTGCGATTGCGGTTGCTTTTCAAAATGTTTTTCACTTGGAAAAGAATTAAAATAATATTTTTTTTATTTTTAAAAAATTATTTTTGATATCAGCGCATCAAAATAATTTGAAAACATAAAAAAATATTAATTTGAAATAAAGAAAAAAATAAAAAATAATTAATTTTTTTTAAAAGCGCTTTTGAAACTCAAAAACAAACAGGGTTAGAAATTTTTATGAAATTGAGTTAAAAAAACATGTAAAAATTGTTGTATATAAGTTACGTTTCAAACTTAATTTTTTAGTAAGCCTTGTAGCATAAAACAAAACACAGTTTGATTTGTTATCAAATATCTTAAATGTTTGTTTTATTGTAAACGTAAAAGCGAGCAAAAAAAACAAACGAGCCTTATTTTGCTTGTAGTTCAACTGTAACTATCAAAGATCATTTTGCCAGGGTAATGTCAGCTCCTTCTGCCCTGGAAATGCAGCAGCATGCTGGAACCTAATTCAAAAGAAGCATGAAGGTGACTAGTTGCTGTCGGAGAGGCCGTGCAGGTGGGGTATGTAATGTTACAGGCGTTACCAATCTCAGTCACAATGCAACAAGCTCAGGGCAGCCGTTCATGTCTTCTTGAGCCCTTGAATACAACAATTTATGCACTGTCAAAACCTCGAGAAGCAGAGTTCGTGCTGGATTACCAAAAATTATTTAATAGACAATAAAAATAAAATAAAAAACTGAAATTTCCCTATGATTTTTTAAGCTATCGGCAGATTGTCAGTCTTTGCGCGATTAGTACAACTATTGATTGCTTCATCAAATTCAATAATTAATGCTTGTAATTTTTTGTTCTTTTTTAATGGTCTCAATGCCAGGGAAATTCTTAAGGCCTCCTTCCGAACACCGAAATCAATTCTACTCTCCAGTTTGACTAAAACAGACTATCCACACGAGAATTTTACGTTATAAAAGATAAGCACATCCTATATCTATCTATCATGTGAAGCCTTACAAGAAAAATGCTACAACAGGAAAGAGAGCGTTTATGTTACGTATCATTGTTTGACAGGAATTCTTTCGATGAGTTCTATGCCCACAGGAAACCGATATACTAAGGCAGTGACTGGAGAATCTGTGGACCTGTAACCATCACTGGAGGCGAACTGCCTGTTAATTTGTACTTTTGTGGCAATTCTATTATTAACGTTAGCATTCCAGAAGCCAGAAAATGACACGAACCATCGTGAAAGATATACAGTTATGTTGTTCTCACCACTGCCCAGAAGTACTGTCTATATCCAGTATCATCTCAGACTCCATTTTGTTCTTAGAAATTTATATTTAACTAATACGTCATAAAGCTTTATGAGCTTGGAACAACGTACACAGGATTGAAGGGGAAAAATCTTTCTTTTCTTCAATACATTATTTACATGAATAAAAAGATATATATAACATATTGTAACCATACAAAAATTTCCAATTATGGCTATACATTTATGGGCTTAAGTAGCTAATGAATATATTGTTGATTTTCCTCCTATAATCTCGCAGAGAACAACTCATGCCAACACTTCCTCTCAAGTTTGGTGCATATATATCTCGGATGCCCAACTTGCCAAGTGAGTTGTAGAAACTTATGTTGCATACAGCTTTTGTAAGTATGTCTGCTAACTGGTCTTCAGATTTAACAAACGGAAATCGAATTATCTTGGCCTCAAGATTTTGTTTAATGAAGTGTCGATATACTTCCACATGTTTGGTCCAGTCATGCTGGACTGGATTGTGAGAAATATCAATTACAGCTTTGTTATCACAAAATAGGTTCATTTCTCCCTTAGGAGCAAGGCCAATTTTAGTTAATAGTCTTCGAAAACAGAGAAGTTAACAAAGGCCTTTAGTCATCCCACGAAACTCAGCTTCAGCACTTGATAATGCTACCACCTTTTGCTTCTTACTTCTCCGGGTAACTAGGTTTCCTCCAACCAACGTGAAATAGCCTGAAGTCGATTTTCTATCAGAGATATTTCCTACCCAGTCAGCATTTGTGTAACCTTCCACTGATAAGTGATTGTTTCTTGTAAACATAAGTCCTTTTCCAGGAGAGAACTTTAGGTATCTGAGAATCCGAATCACTGCATTCATATGATCTTCACTCGAACAATGCATGAATTGGCTTACCATACTTACTGCATAAATGATGTCTAGCCGTGTATGAGAGAGATAAATCAATTTTCCTATTATTCTCTAATACCTTTCTTTGTTTGTTGGCACTTGATCTGGGTATTCTTCTAGTTTGTGATTTTGAATTATTGGTGTATCTGCAGGCTTACAATCTAGTAATCCTACTTCTGATAATAAATCCATGATATATTTTTGTTGGGAAAGGAATATGCCTTGCTTTGACCTAGCAACTTCAATTCCTAGAAAATATTTGAGTCCTCCTAGATTTTTCATCTCAAATTCTGTGGCCAATTGCTCTTGAAGTCTTGTTATTTCCTCTAAGTCATCTCCTGTAATGATCATATCATCTACATAAACTATCAAAGTTGTTACCTTACCCCGGTGATGTTTTAAAAATAGAGTATGATCCGAGTTACTTTGTTGGAAGCCATATTTCCTCATTGCCGAGTTCAAGTGCCCAAACCATGCTCTAGGAGACTGCTTCAGGCCGTATAAAGTTCTTTGTAGTTTGCACATGATCTTAGCTTCAGACTTTGCCGTATATCCTAAAGGGACATCCATGTAGATTTCTTCTTCAAGATTTCCATGTAAAAATGTGTTTTTAACATCAAACTAGTGTAATAGCCAATTAAGATTTGCTGCGAGAGATAGTAGAACTCTAACAGTACTCAACTTGGCCAGCACTAGCTAGGCAAGTCATACTGGGAATGTTGTTCAGCACATTGGCTCAATTCTACCTTCCACATCAAATTCTTCCTTCGCCCAGCTGAGAGGTGGCTAGAGAGGACATGCAAACTTTCCAAAGAGATGTGAGAGAGAGGTGGTATGTTTTGACGAATGACTACTCTTTTCCCTTTAGGTGGTATTCTAAAAAAAGCATACAAATCAATAAGAAGTGGTATCTGTTGATGAAATGCCATTGCATGGATCTCCCTCCACAACAAGAGAAGCATTTGATGGCGAGGTAAAAGCACAAGGATGAATGCCCTTGATCCTCTCTTTGATAGTCTGATTCGTACATCAAATAATTCATGTAGTAGATCGATCTAGTGATTGGTCAATGACATGCGAGTTACATGATTGATCTGCAAGGGAGAATCAATGCGATTAGACAGGAAGCTTTGAATGATGAACAAATCTGTATGCATTCGTTCATCTAAAATGGAGTCAACCTCCCATTGCGTATTGGTACTTATCTGGTATAGAATAGATCTGCTTCTCTTTGTTCCTACAAACAGAATTGTGACATTATAAAATACTAAAAAAAATGGAATCCTTTCTCCGCCACTGAAAAAGGAAGGTCCATAACATAGTTTTTTCCAATGTAATAAAGTTACATAGTGTCTATCTTTCGTACAGGTGAGAGTGTTTCTTGATAGTCTATGCCATATGTTTACATATAGCCCTTTGCCATTAGCCTTGCTTTGTACCTTTCAACTGACCCATCAGCTTTGTATTTGATGGAGAATACCCATTTACACTCCACTATTTTTTGACCTTCTGGTAGGGAAACAAGAGTCCACGTTTTAGTTTTTAGTAAAGCTTTCATTTCCTCCTTCATAGCTTGGATCCACCTGGAGTCATCCAAAGCTTCGTCAACACTCGTGGATATATGATGTGAGGAGAGTTCATTTACAAAGTTCTTGAAAGGTTCGGACAGTTTCTTTGTCGAAACATAATTGGCAATTGGATATCTTGATCTTTGATCCTCTAGTTCTGGAGAATATCTATTTAGTGGTTTTCCTTGATTTTTCCTGAAAGGTAACTCATAGCCAACAAGGGTATCCATATCATCAGGAATGTGAGGTGGGATAGGAGAGCTTACCTCAATGATAGGTCATTGGATACTGAAGAGTGGGAGTGGGGGGGTATTATTACTGCTTCTGGAGATGTCGAAACTGTTACTTCAACTTCCGAAGATGTCAACTCTGGATTAGATTCCTAATTGATAATAGGCTGAGTCATATTCAGTGTCGTATCAATGTCTTTGAACCAATCAAATGTCAACCAATTCATTTCTTCTACTTGTGTCCCCCCTTGAAGAGAAGAATTGGATGCAGCAGGAGAGTAGAAAGTCTTAGATTCAAGGAACATGACATCCATAGTCACATATGTGTGCCTAGTAACTGGGTCGTAGCATCTGTACCCTTTTTGGTGTGTAGAGTATATGGCACAAGGATCAAGTTTTGTGCGTTAATTCTTGTGGAGGTGAACAAACGTAACACAACAAAAGATGTGTGGTAGAAGCATCAATACTATGAGTAATGACACATAGGTTGACAAGGCCTTTAGCGGAGTCTTGAACCCAAGAACTTTTGAAGGTATGCGATTAATGAGATAGACAGTCGTGGCAACAGCATCACCCAAGTAGTGGTTAGGTACGTGAGCTCCAAGTAACAGAGCTCGAGCAGTTTCAAGAATATGATGATTCTTGCACTCTGCAATACCCTTTTTTTACGGAGTCCGGGGGCATGAGGTCTCATGAATTAGTCCATAATGGTGGAAATAATCACGAAATTGTTGATTCACATACTCGCCACCATTGTTTAATCAAAGCGTTTGGAGCTTAGCTGCAAACTGAGTCTGAATCATTGTATGAAATGATTTAAATACATGAAAAACCTCCTTTTTATGTTTCAACAGATAAATCCAAGTCATCCGAGTACAGTCATCAATAAATATCACAAACACGCGAAAACCAAACATAGTAGATTTTGGGGAAGGACCCCATACGTCATAATGAATTAAGGCAAAAGGAATATCACTCTTATTCATACTCAATGGATAAGTAACTCGATGACTTTTAGCTAAAATGCATGTCTCGCATTTAATATCCAAATTCGACAAACCCGAAAATAAATTAGGAAACACATGTTGTAAGCAACCAAACGACAGGTGGCCTAATGGACGGTGCCATAGCAAAATTTGTTCCATTTTAAGGTCGTTTGAATGATGCATGTGATGTGCTTGGACAATACTGACGTCTTCCATATAATAGAGCCCCCCCTTTCAGTACCACGCCCAATGATCTCCTTGGTGAGAATATCCTGAATAAGACAAAACATAGGGTAAAGAATATCCTAAATAAGACAAAACATAGGGTAAATAAGCACAACATAATTCAAGGCTTTAGTAATCTAACTCACGGACAATAGTTTGTGAGATAAAAAAAGGCATAAGTAATGTATGAGACAATGATAGGGCTGGTGATATCATTACTGTTCCAGCCCCTGTTACCGAAGAAATGTCTTCATTAGCATTTACAATGCTAGTTCACCGTGGAGGGGACTGCTGAGAGAAATCAGTGACATTAAAGGTCATGTGGTTTGTTGCTTCAGAATCAAATATCCAGTCATTGCAGTCAGCCTCCTGATTAGAACCAAGTTGAGCATTACCTGAGTGTAGGTCTATTGCAACCACTACAGCTTGTCCAGTGTTATCACTGCTGGTCTTAGCAGCTTGAATAAGGGACATATATGGTTCTGCTGTAACCACTGCAGCCTGTTTTATGTTACCACCATTTCCATGACGGCACTTCTGAGCCTGGAGTTCGTGCCACCAATCGGGATACCCATGAAGCTTGAAACAGGTCTCGTGAGTATGCTTTGCCCCCCCTCCACACAGTGAAAGCATTTAGTGCCATTAGAGGTGGCTTGGGAGAGTTGGAACCAGATTTGCCACTATGAAAAGAGAGAGAATGTGAGCTGTGTTTGAGACTCTTGGACGCTAGGCCTGCTCCGAGTAGATCATCAACGCCTGTAGTCATCACTGCTTGACGAAGAGCCTCCCTCCTAACACGTGCATAGGCTTGCTCCACTGTTGGGAATGGCTTTATCTGCAGAACATCACACCTATTATGGTCTAAAAGGTCATCAAGACCATCCAAGAATGCATATACTCAATCTTCTTAAATAAGAGAATTGTAATGTTGAATATCTGTTGGGCATTTGATCGGGTTTGGACGACGAAAGTCGATTTCACGCTAGAGACGTTGGAGTTCGTTATAGAATTTTTCCAGCGAACCGCCGGCTTGTTTAAGGCGTGTCACACATCGCTAGAGGTCATACACCTGAGAGGTGTCACTACCATCAAAGTATGTAGTAGCAATTGCATCCCACACCAATTTGGTTGTAGGGAAGCAGATGAAATTACTGATAAGAGAGGGATGCATGGAATTTATCAGTCACCCTTTAACAATTGCGTTGTCAGTACGCCATCGTTGAAAAGCAAAATCTGTCTGAGGAGGTTGAGATAAATCGCCATTTATATATCCTAGTTTGTCCTTGCCCAAGATATACATCTCAACCACCTGGGACTGAAGTGCATAGTTGGTGTCATCCAACTTGATGCCGATTGGTGCAGTAGCACCATCAGAAGTCTGGGTTGGGGCTGAAGTTTTGCTCAAAACTTCAGTCATTCTCGTAGTCAATTCGGCTAGGATGGAGGAAGATAGAGATTCCTCAGTTTGGGGTTCAGTATCAGCTATGGAGGGAGACACAGTTGATTAAGAATTTGACAGAAGGATCGGTATGCTCTGATACCATGACAGAATGGAGAAAAATCTTTCTTTAATTCAATACATTAGTTACATGGATAAGAGGATATATATAACAGATTGTAACCATAACATAAATTTTCAATTATGGCTATACATTTATGGGTTTAATTAGCTAATGAATATATTGTTGATTTTCCTCCTATAATCTCGCAGAGGACAACTCATGCCAACACAACGTACGTAGGATTGAAGGGGATTCTTAGCTTTTTGCACCGAGTATTTTTTTACAAATAATGTTCTCTTAATTAAGAATTTGACAGAAGAATCGGTATGCTCTGATACCATGACAGAATGGAGAAAAATCTTTTTTTTCTTCGATACATTAGTTACATGAATAAAAGGATATATAAAACAGATTGTAACCATAATATAAATTTCCAATTATGGCTATACATTTATGGGCTTAATTAGCTAATGAATATATTGCTGATTTTCTTCCTATTATCTTGCGGAGGACAACTCATGCCAACACGACTAGGATTGAAGGGGATTCTTGGCTTCTTGCACCGAGTACTTTCCTCCATATAGTGTTCTCTTGTCTTCGACAGATCTTGTCAACAATAGTTTCAGCTTTCAGACAGAAGCAGGGATCATGAGGTTTGGAATTTGCCACTTCGCTTACGTGTTCTTTGCCCTAATGATGATGATGAGCATTTCTCCAAACACCATTCGACTCTCAGGTAATTCAATAAAAACAATTGCCCTTTGAATCATTGAAGATGAAATGAGAATACATAAGATTGATATGTGGTTTCGCAGGTGGGAATGAAAATAAGTTGGCTGTGGCTAGAAGGCTAGTAAAGGTGGGAATCAATGATTATGAAGAGCCAGGGGCAAGCGTTAAGCATCGTCCTGCACCCCCCCGGTGATGAGTTTGGTGATAAAGCTCAAGATCATCAATAAAAACAATTTCCCTTTTTTTTGCTTTGTGATGGAGCTAATGGCTGGATATCAAAATATTATGAATAAAACTCATTTTCTTTGAGAAGTTTTTGTATTTCCAAATTGGAAAAAAAAAAGGCTGATTTATTGCATAATGCCATGAAAGGATCCAGAATGCTGCTTGCCCACCCCACAGCCCCACTGCAATCGTGTTTTTAGTTATATCTAATAAAGGTTTAAATCTGAGATTTTTTTGAAGAAGAGAGAACACTAATATTAATTAAATTATAATATATTGCCTTGTTTCCTCTCTCTAGTTTACTGGTGATTATATTTTGAAACATAACCCGTCAATGTCCATATTCTCCTATCGTGAGAGGCCTCCAAATCCAGCTATCATCCTAGTCAGCAAACTCTCAAGTCTCAAACCTAAACACTCTTCTTTTCAACAAGAAATTACTGCCATTATGGTTCCGAAAACACACAGAATGGTTCGACTCGATCGTCTCTTGCCTGCTCACCTTCTCTACGATTTGCTTTGCTCGGAACCTTGGTCCTCGTTCTATGTTCAGAGAATAGAGATGCATTGTCCGCAGTAAATCCGAGAACATCTTTAACAACGGGTGTTAAGGATATTCAAGATCATGGACTTCATGCCCGTGTGAAGTATAAAGATGGCATGGAAGACAGTTTTGACGTAGATTATCTTTGCCCAAGCACACATGATCAACCTCCACCTTCTCACCCCTTGAATAATGAAGGACGTGTTTGGGAACATGGTTTTGACATTGATTATGATGGCCCGAGGACGCATGATCAACCTCCACCTTCTCTCCCATTATAGATGATCTAGGGATAGGTAATATTTGAGAATATTGTCACTGAATCTGAATGCCTTGATGGTTATTACTTGTATCAATTTCCATGCATAAGCATTTCTCTTGTGTATGATAATGAAGTCGCACGTGTATCAAATTTACTTTTTCCAAATACTAAATAAATAAATTTTACCAATTACT
>Ga0325414_1006696_pt1 | contig 12240 bp, 7 predicted proteins | sample PopdelMetagenome_8_FD_206183 | JGI IMG/M metagenome (GOLD analysis project Ga0325414, IMG submission 206183) | Populus deltoides microbial communities from Bellville, Georgia, United States - Leaf-PdKOR-R3 | ecosystem: Host-associated > Plants > Phyllosphere > Phylloplane/Leaf | place: USA... | reverse complement strand
TTTTGTTTTCAAAATCTCATTTCATAGTGTGGGTTGCTTTTTTGCAATTGTTCCCTTATTTCAAAGCATTCCTTTTCATTACTTTAGTTGATTTGCTATGGTAATACTATAATCATGTAATTTCTTGTATAATGATGCAGACTAATAGAATATCGAAGAACAACCTTGTTGGATATTGTGAGATTGATCTACTTGAACTTCTCACACAGGTAAACAACAGGATCATTGAATTACTGCTCGCTAAAATATGTGTAATTTCTGGGCGTGTGATGTTGTTGAGTTTTACATTTATTGCAATTATAAAACCATTAGCATATATGCTAAAAGTATCTCTGTTTTTATCCTGCCAAGTGCTAGACAAGGGGAAAGTTTAGAAAATTCAGTAAATTGTTGGAGAGAATTCTAAGTTAAACTAAGTTACTAGATAATCGCATTGCAAAAGGAAATTCAGTAGTTGTAAGTGATGAGACAAGGGGAAAGTTTAGGTGTTGTATGGAGAACATCTATTATGCAAGTAGTGCTTGATTGCAATGTATTTCATGAAAGGTATCCTTCATATTTTTTCTCTCAAAATTCATTTGAGATTCCTTTCATTCTAAGAAATCAGCTATCCAAAGAATTCAAAAGTCAATAATTGCATGACTCAGCTAAATGAACAAAATATACCATGCAATTGAAAGAAAAATCATGTTTCATTTACTTGATATGACATTCAAAGTCCTTCACTAAATCACCAACTTAAAATACATACATATAGCCAAGTAACAGGAGAAGCTTCTTCTACTAGTTTTAGGGCTGGAACTCAAGTTCATAGAAGTTTTTTTTTGCTAACATAAACTTGAGATTCTAAGTTCTGTGTGGGGAAATTTCAATGTAGTTTATATACCAAGTGAAAAGCTGGGAAGATTTTATCACCAATGGTTTCATTACATTCTGCATCATAATCCGAGGGATTTTCCATGGTGTGCTGCTTGATTCACTGGTCTCTTTCTGGTAGGCTTGCTGTAGCTTCTAGGATTGATAGACTTTTGTTCTGCATGATTGGGAGGATACCTTTCAGAACCTTGTTGAAGAGGTTCTTTTCATGCTCTATGTCTGATGTCTTTTCCGAGCACACGAACCAGAGACCACAATACAAAAATCTATGCTTGCTTACAAGGGGCTAGCACGTAATGACTTTCTTTGATAGGGGCAAGCTTCATCAACACAAGATTCTTGTGGTGGGGGTGGGTGGGGAATGCAACAACCTAGACTCTTAAAAGAAATGGGCTTTGAGTCCCTTGCCCTTTCAGATTCTGCGCTTCTAACATCCTTCCTAGATTGTATAAATGAGTGAGTGGAATAAGTGTGCAATGAAGCGTTGTGCTGGTTTTGTTTGATGAAGATGCATGTAAATTGTTTGATAAAAAAAGCTGAAGCATCAAGCCTGTCAAGGTGAAGGTAAAAGTTTGAAGTGTTTTGAGGAATCTGATAGCAGAAGGAAATTTTGGAGAAGATTGAAAATTTTTATTCTAGGGAGTTCAAGGATCTGTTTTGAGTATTATTTGTCGAGACCTGCTTTCATTTATGAATGAGTTTTAACTGAAGCACTTACTCAGGTTAAGGAAACATTGCTAGTGGCAGGAGAAGGAAGGGTCTGGTGCTTAGAATACAGACTTGTCCTTGGTGGGTTTGATTGGGATCCTACTTTGCAAGAGAAAGCATGTTGGTCGAGGAGACCTTTTGGTCGAGTCTGCATGCCTTTGGACAAGTGGAGGGGTGTGCGCCTTTTACTTTAGGGAGACACTTTACCCTTATCTATTTCTGCTCATTTGATTTTTTTTCTCCCCCTACAGTTCTCTGTATTTAAAATCCTAGTGGTGGTAGAAAATGAAAGATATTGTGATGAAGATTTTTCCAGTCAAGGAAGAGAAGAGAGCAGATCATTCTTGTATTCTTGCGCTCAAGCATGCGATTATAAGAAAGCAACAAGCAAGAAAAGCTCTTTGTTTGTTGGGAGTTCTGTTGACCTAAATTATAAAGGGTCCTTGTTCTTACACATGGTGCTCTTGAAGAAATTGCCCTGGTGGGTAACTGGTTGTACTTGGTGATGTTTCCTCTAAGATTCCAAAGCATTGTGGTACTGATCTTCTATCACCTGGACCCTGTCCTTTAAAATTCATATCATAGGTTTCCTCTCGATTGTTTCTTTCCCTTATATTCACTACAGAGTTGGTAACAGCTCTAGGATTTGTTTCTTGGCAGACCTGTGTGATGCAAGTTGCCTTTCGTTTTTTGTTTTCCCTCATTAATATAAATCTATATAATTCTATTCATATTGCACATCTGCCATATATTGTTTCTGTATTATAAGTGGAAGGGGGCATTGTCTATTGGAACTTATATTGTCTAGGAGCCAAGTTATTGCATTAAAATAATAAATAAAAGAAAAAGAAAAAGTATCATACACTTTTTGGTTCATTCATCTTCAAGTCAAGATAGACAAATTTGGACATTGGTAGGAAAATGGTATGATTTCTTGGAAGTCTTATGTTTCTCATGTTTCCTGGTCTCTGAATACAAAATTTTCTATATGATTTTAAAAATGATTTCCCCACAACCTGTTGCATCTTAACATATCCTTTTTATTTTCCTTATGGTTTCCTTTCTTGTTGACATCATTCATATCATTGCATCTGAGATGCTCATTTCATTTTGGCAAATCTAGTCTAGGTTAACTTATGAGTTGCTGTTTGCATAATGTTTATATCTTTCTTTATTCTTATATACTTTCAGTCTTTCTTTTCCCTTGACATGAATTCTATGTTGTTGCAGGATTCAGATTCTGACTTTGAAGTGTTTGAACTTTTTGACCCAGCAGCAACTGGTAAAGTTGTTGGCAGAATTTCTCTGTCATGTTCTGTTGAGGTGTGCAGTACACAACTTATACTTCCATTGAGTAGTTGAGACTCGTGGATGCGGTGATCATCTTTAACATTACCTGAAATTATCGACAGGATCCAATTGAAACAGAGAAAAATTTTGCAAGACGCATCTTAGCCATTGTGGTATGTTGCATAATCCTGCATTCCCTTTCCATATTACTAGACATATGATTAGTTGTTAAAGTGGTGGTGCATGCCAAGTCTAGCTGGCTGTTGTCAGATTTACAGGTGATTGGAAAAAGAGATTTTCCATTGCCCATTCGCATGCCTCTGTTTATCTTTTTTTTTTTTGTGAGTATTATGCAAATACACTTGGGTTTCTTGAGCTGGCTTGTGATTTACTTGTACTTGTGTTTTCCATAGAACCAGACGTTTAGCCATGGAATGAGGCAACTCATATTTGAATGTTTGAAATGCATTACTTGTATCAGTCTATGCCAATGTCTCATGTACTATCCATGCTAACAAATCACCAGTATTTCCCTTACTTTACAACACTATTAGTATTGAGTTTTTGTCTGTACGCAGGATTACAATGAAGATGGAAAGCTTTCTTTCTCTGAGTTCTCTGACTTAATTAAGGCTTTTGGCAATCAAGTGGCAGATAACAAGGTTTGACCATAAGCAGTTATGTTGTTTTTCAGCTCTTTGCATGCATTTCATATTTAATTTTGTTCTAAATTACGAACATGCTAGACATATAAGTTTGTTTGGAGACCTGTATTTGCGTTTGGGATGTGAATTTCAGAAATTTAAATTTTATGGGTATTATTAAACGACACCTTGACCTTTTTATTTGAAGTTTGGGATTCTAAAACTGATCAATTTACATTTTCTAATTCCATTTCGTTTTCTAATTCAGAAAGCTATCCTAACCATTGAGTGCCTATACTATATGCTTAACTTTAAACATGGTTTTGTAGTATTCTTGACTTGAATTAATTTACCTGTTTACTAGAAAGAGGAGCTTTTTAAAGCTGCTGACAAGAATGGGGATGATGCTGTAAGCATGGATGAGTTGGCTGAACTTCTTGCCTTTCAACAAGAAAAGTAACAATCCTCTATATTTAATGGCAGTAGGCTTGAATTTTGAATGTATTATATTCTGGTACCTACATGCATAAAAGATGCTTCTTGTATAGCTTGCTGCAGGTTGCAATATCATTTTTTCCCCTCCCCTTCTTTTTTGGACCATCTCCTGTGAATCTGTTGTGCCTGTTTCTCAACCAATCCCCCCAAAACACCCAATAAAAAAAAAAAAGACAGAAATGAGGAGTTCAGTTTGGTTGTGTACTTCAGCTTGCTTGCAAATATTTGCCATTTTATTCACAACTCTTCTCATCCCAATGTTTATTCCCCAATACTATATGTTGAGAATGCTAGAAATATGCAGTTTTCTTGATCCTGACCTTTCAAGTAAGATGCAAGTTACTTTCCTGGTACATCTCTTAATGCATTTCCTGTATTGCAGTGAACCTCTTCTAAATTGCTGCCCTGTCTGTGGTGAGATTCTTGAAGTTTCTGATAAGCTAAGTACCCTGGTCCATTTGAGTCTTTGTTTTGACGAGGGAACAGGAAATCAAGTTATGACAGGTGGATTTCTTACTGATAAACAGGCTTCTTATGGGTATGAACTTCCTCAATGTCAACTTTATGAATTGTCTCATTCTGTGGTCTCTCCTATTTTGATGGTTATATTACTTTATGTCTCGGTTGAGATGGGTGATTAAGTTTATATTTTGACAGGTGGATGTTTAAACTGAGTGAATGGGCTCATTTTTCATCATATGATGTTGGTTTGAACTCTGGTTCAAGTGCTTCACATATTCTGGTATCTTTTCCTCCAGGCCATTTTTAAGAATGCTTAATGTTTCTTTCCAGCTTCTATAGTTTGGGGTTAGTTCACATCAGAGATTTGAATTTGGCGTTATATGACAGTCTTGTTTGTGTCTGCATTTCTCGTTAATTTATGTATGGTAGTAGTTTTCAGCTTCAAGATGCCAACACTTTGTTCAAGACTTCTGAGTACCAGCTCCCCTTTCAAGTCTAGTACCACATTGCAAAATGTGTAAACCAATGAAACTTGTACATCCCAGTTCTTCTGAGTTGCCCCTTTTTATTTATCATGGTTAATTCCAAACAATTTCTCTAGATTGTAAGTGTTGTTTTGTTGTCATCATTTACTTCTTACAAAGTTGAGAAATGTTCTTTCCATGGGGCATCATAGGAAAATCCATTGTCAACAACTTCTTGGAATCTTGTGTTTGAATAATACTAAGCAGGTGGATGAGTAGAAAGCTCATTTCTTAAATAAATTCTATTTCTTTTTGTAATTGCTCAAAATTCATTCTGAACATAAATTAACAAAATACCTATGTTTTCTTGAATGATTCTGCTGAAGATGCCTCATTAAATTATTTTGTCCATGGGTGCACTAAGTTTAATGCATTGGGACAGCTCTGAGTATTCTAGATGTCATTAAATTATGTTTGGGATCTCATGCACGTAAACTTTCAGTTAACAGCTTAATGCTTTAGGTATTTGATAGGAAGACAAAGAGGCTAGTGGAAGAGTTAATTGATAAAAAGATTGTTCTGTCAATGAGGGCAATTTATCAGTCAAAGATAGGACTTCACCTTATGGACAAAGGTACGGGTTAATTTGTGCAAATGAAAAACAAAGTTCATTTTTGAAAAGAAATTTGCTAGTTTATAGATATGTTCATTTTTATTTTACCAGCCAGAGATAGGACTTCGCCTTATGGTCTCTCTTTCTCCTCTGTTCTGACAAATAGATTTGTTCATGTGATGGATTGTCAAATTTGCCCATCTTGGCTTCAGATTTTTCAGGTCTGCTAGGATGGACTTGAAGTTTAGGCTTGATTAATGGACGTTCAAAGTTTTAGATTGGTTATGAAATTTCATCCCAATCCTGCTCCAACATAAATTTCTCCCCTTGCCCTTTTCTTTCATTGAAGTTTCCCTTCCATTTCAATCTCAGAATCTAGACGGTGTTTGGTTCATGGAATCAGAGGGGAAAGTTAGCCAAGAATGTGAGGTTTCAAGAATTATTGTGTTTGGTTACTTCTTTTTTTCCCTTTTATAAAGGATAAGATGGTGATTTAGTTGAAATGCCTCTAGGATGAAGAGATGAACAAAAAAGTGATACTCTCCTAGGAATCCTCTATTGTTAAGCAAACACAAAATTTTAAATTCTTTGGGATCTCTTTCTTAGGAGTGTAATTCCCTGGAGGAGAAAGTAGCATCCATGAAACAAATGCCAACCAGTTTACAAGCCTGCTTTTTTTTTTTTTTATCCTCTCGTTATGGAAATTCAGGTCTCTATATTTATGCTGTTTTGATGGAAACCATCATTGCAGCAAACACGCTCTATTTCTTGTGAAAACTTAACGTATTTCAAAAAGGTAAAGAAATGTTGGGTTAGTGCTGGAAGTTTTTAGTGGACAATACACTGTTGGAAAATCATGCTAGCACATGTGCCTGTGGTGATATAAAAATTGATGAGATCATGACAACTATAAAATAAACATGAAGATCAACCCCTAAATGATGATTGTGGAAGTTCCATCCTCTTGAAAGTTCATCTAATTGCATATCAAGTTTTTTCTCATCTCTATTTTTCATTTTTGGTCCTCATTACATAATTCTTTCCGTTTCTTCTATGCTATTAAGTTATGTGTGGTTTTTTCCCCTCGTATTATTACTTCCTAAGCAGTAATACTTGATATGTATACAAAATTATCCTTTTTTTTTCAAGTATCTTCTCCATATTCCCAGCCTGGGCAATACTTTTTACTTCTTCCCTTTCCCTTTCCTTTCCTTTCCTTTCTTCTCTCTCTCTCTCTCTCTCTCTAAAAAGCTAATTCTCACTCGTGGTGTGTGGAGGGAGGGATTTCATACAAACTCCCTATGAAGTATTGCAAGATTTCATTTTATGATCATCTGGCACAGTTGCATTTCTACATTATCTCATTGTTGAAATTTTGAATTCTACATAAATGGCACAAAAAACTGCATCTTGAGATTGAGTGCTAAAATAGGTTGCTCTTCTTGTGTACTTGCATGCACCCTCTTGCCTTTTATTCTATTGATATCAGAAAGTCACATGGTCCTCATCAGTGATCAAGGAAAGTGCGAATTTCTACTGGCATTCCTTTCTTGAGTAATTCTTGAAACAACAATAGTAAAATAAATATTTGAAAGCATATATAAATGTCTTGAAGGGCATGCAATCACCTCCATATGCATCTAAGCTCAGGTCCAACTATTTGTCTTGGTCGGATCCTCCTTGTCAGTCTTCTGATCTTCCCCATCTACCTCACTATTCTAATTGGATAGCATGGCTGATGGTTCTAAGCATCTTAACATCATACAATAGTTATTGGAATTATTATTATGAAGATAATGCTTTTATTCTTATAGAGCTGCACTATTTGGTTGGCTAATTTGGATGCAGGAGCAAAGGAAATCCTGCTCAGCATCTCTGAGAAGCAGGGAAGGGAAATGAACACTACAGAATCTGCTAGAGACATTCCAGCGTTTGTTGAATTTTTCAAGGTATGATCGTCTTGCGTGATGAACAAAGAATCCTTTAAATGTTTTCATATCATGATTATTGAGCCGAAGAATGAAAGGACTTTTGAAGTTCATCTAGCCTTTGCTGATTATGTCATTGATTACTGTGGGCTCACTTTTGAGTCTCCCCAGAATATATATCCTGTTTAAAATTTATTACAAAGAATTATGTTGCCAAGATATCCATGAGGTAGTTTCTCCTTTCTTGTGTAGTGATTTTTCCCCCATCTGATGTCATTAAAAAAAAAAGTTCATTGCACTTGTAACTTATTGATTGTTATAAGGAAATAAAAATCTCACCTCAAGAAAAAATAGCATTGGTTTCTTTAGGGACTAAGGCATTATGGAACATTTTGTACTTTGATTATCTAGTTTTAATACCAAAACCAAGTGAACAAAGTGGTGGTCTCATTATCAAATAAGAATTATGTATGTTTGATGTTAGGAAAGGAGGACCACTTTATTAGCTTTGTCAGGTGGTCAAACTCAAATACCTATACCAGTACATATAATTTTAACCTATGGAGCACATCTGGGAGGAAAAGGAGTATGAAGCACAAAACTAGACCCCCATCCTATAATTAATAGACTCAGACAAAAAATTGATAGAATAAAAAGCTGGAGATATCGAAAACATATAAAGGAAACAGCAAGAACTTATGTATAATTGTGAGCAAACCTGATCACTAAGGAGTGCTGCAGAAACTATGCCATCTATTAATACTTGCAGAAACACAGAAATCCTTTAACAAAATCAGCTGCAAATTATAATTTTCTGTGTAATTGAAACTGCTCCAATGAAGATAGTAGTGGTGGCAAAACCCATGCCTGCTTAACTCCGCAACGCTTCCCCTGGGATTTTTCACCATCCTCACCAATCTCCTTTCTCTGTGAGGATTAAAATTTCATGACCGCTAGTTGATCACATGAACAATCTTCTTTTCTTGAAGTTAAAGGAATACTGGAATCGGAAGTCTCTCAGATTATAAAGATGATGGTCTGGCAAAGTCTAAGATGACAATTTAAAGCCAAATTTCTTCTGAAATGGAGACTAGCAAATGTTAATATGAGAAAGAGGATCACTGTATCCTATAAAGATGTGCTCATGTGTCTCAATTGAGTTCAGAGAGATGTATCTATAATTTGAAACAAAAGCTAGTCTTGTAATCTGTCCTCCAATAATCACATAATATGTGGTTTGTCACTTCCACCAGTGCACGAGAAACTAGCTGTTAGAAGCAAAATGTATTTCACAGGTGCATGACTCTTTGTTGTGGTGCATCCTTCTTATCTACTTGCATGGGCATACAAACAGTGATTGGAACTTGCTTTGACTGCTTGACATGATTGCATTTTTCTGTGTTTCTGGATAAAAACTGCTATGACTTAATGCAATAGAAGTGCGAGTATAGTAGAAATAATCAATATGTTATTTGGAGCTGTGAGATCTTCTTCATAATTAGACTAATTTACCAATGAATTAAATGCCATAACTGAAACATGAATGAGCCTTGATTCCCTCAAATTTCACAAGTCCTTTGCATTAAGTTGTATCTCCATGTTTTGGTTTTCTTCATATTCTTGTGTTTAAACTTACCTACCAAGTAAAACACATAGTTACCATCAAAAGCAAACCCTGTTATACCTTGGCTTCTGGCTCTTCTTTCTTACAATATGGGCATCTACATGCTAATGCTATCTCACTTCTTGTATATGATAAACTATGGTGTTGTAGGATCAAATAAATTTGGCTGAGGTGAAGTACCCTTTGGAGCATTTTAAGGTAAGCATATATTGATTTTATGAGATAAAATAAAACTGTGGCACCAGATTTCTGAATATTACTGCAAATCTTACGTTGTGTATCTTTAATGAGTCATAATTACATACAGTTTGGATTTCTTCCACTTGCAGACATTCAATGAGTTCTTTGTAAGAGAATTAAAACCTGGCACAAGACCAATTGCTTCCATGGAACGTGATGATGTTGCCATATGTGCAGCCGATTGCCGTCTTATGGCTTTTAAGTCGGTAGAAGATGGTCAAAGATTTTGGATCAAGGTATTTCTACTGCTTGCTTTTAAATGCTTCAGTTCTGTCACTCTCAACACCCCTCCTCCCTTTATTAAAACATCATGCTTGTGTCAGTGAGTATGTGTTCCAGTGGAATAAGTATGAGTAGAGTAGATAGCTTCTTTTTGGTGAATAGAGGAAGTCATGTTGAAAATGTGTGTATTTTTTTATTTAAATATTTTCTGTTATTTACTATTGATTATTATTGGATTTGCTTGTTTAATAATAGTTAATTGCTGGTATCTCTTTTGTAATTTTTAGGGCCGCAAATTTTCTGTACAAGGGCTTTTAGGAAAGGAAACATATTCAAGTGCTTTCGCTGATGGTACTTTGGTGATATTTCGTTTGGCACCACAGGTACTTCATACAACACCCCTTTAGTAATTTGCAATTTAAGTTTTGGAAAAGTAAGCGATTCAAGTGCCTGATTGACCAATGATACTACTCTGGAGGTGGCATTGTTTCAGTCGTTGAAGCAGAGAAGTAGAAAAAATAAATAAGAAGGGACAGTTGAAGGAGAGACCTTACTTTATTCCTAGTTTGAATGTTGCCAGGGATAAGGAGAGAAATGTGACAATTTTGCAATAGCAGGTTTATTTATCTGCTTATTCAACCAACCAAACTCCGGCTCACCCACACACATAGGAGACCATAGAAGGTATTTGGAAATTCATCCATGAAAAGAAAAATTATTGTTGACAGAACAATGGACCAGCAGAGGGAGAAATTTGTTGCCATTTAGGAAACTATTAGACCCTTCTGCTTCTATTCTCTTCTACTGACTTCTCTCATTCCAACAACACTTGAACTTCCTGAAACCGTGTAATCTGATTTCTTCATATATATTTTTTTCCCAATTGCTGCAGGATTATCACCGTTTTCATTCTCCAGTTTCTGGAACCATTGAGAAATTTGTAAAGATACCTGGGTGTTTATATACGGTATGTATAAAACCGAAGAACTTGTTTTGTTAGTTTTCGTGATCGTTTCTTTTATATGTTATTAAGTTTCCTCTGATGTCTATCTCATTCTGTTTTCCAGGTTAATCCTATCGCTGTCAACAGCAAGTACTGTAATGTTTTCACTGAGAATAAGAGAGAAGTATCAATTATTTCTACTGCACATTTTGGAAAGGTACAATCATCTGACTTGAAAGGCATAGAAATTCTGGAACCAAGTTTTGCTAACTGTTCATGGATCCAATGACTCTTTTCTTGAGGACATCATAGAAATTCTGGAACATTGATTTTGTTGCTCTTTAGTTTGAACTTGAAAGGCATGGATGTAAACTTCATGAGTTTTTTTTCTCTATATTCATTTCACAATTCAGACTGAATGATATTTACTGGAAGATTATTGAATCTATTCTTGTCATTCTTTGTGTATGTGCTTGGTTTTAGCGGTGAGGTTGAGTATCTACAATTCAGATATCTCATGTTCTTTGCATTCTGCAATACAGAAGATGCCTTTTGTTATGCTTATTTCAAACTTCTATCTGCCGTAACTTTATGTCAGGCTGTCCAAGAGTAAACAAGCAGATCTGTCTTTGCATTACTAGGATGGATTTAACTGACTTGTTTAGTTTCAACTAGCAGTTATTGAACATTAAGAGATCTTTTTTTTTTGGCATTTTGGCCGCAGGTGGCATTTGTTGCAATAGGAGCAACCATGGTTGGCAGCATCACCTTCTCGAAGAAGGCAGGTGACCATGTCAAGAAAGGAGACGAGGTGAGCAATCTCTATTACTATGTTTTACATATTGTTTGTCTCTAAATATATAAGATGGTGGCTTTTTAAATTGGTTTCTTGTACTGAATTTACAGTATGGATATTTCTCATTTGGTGGAAGCACAGTAATTTGCGTCTTTGAAAAGGTTGGTACTATGTAGAACTGCGTTTCTGATACTGCCTATTTCAATCAAAATGTCTGTGTTTTCTCCTCTCTAGTATCTCTGGTACGCCATGATTTCTGAACTTCAATGTCAAATATTGTCATTCGTTGGCAATCTCCCAAATTTCATGTGCTTTGCCTATTGCGGTAGGAATTAGGATGTTTCCCAAATATTCTGGAAGTTTCTTTTGGTTAAGAAGCTCAGCTTTCCACATTCAAACTCTAACCAAAGCATCGCTAGCACAATGTGTGATTGGTATCCAAATGTATGATCCACAACTAATGTCGGGTTTATTTGGCAGGATGCAATTGAAATAGATGAAGACCTCCTAGCAAACAGTGCCAGGTCACTTGAGACCTTAGTTTCTGTTGGAATGAAGTTGGGTGTTGCAACTAAGAAACAGGCTACAGTTAATCTGCCAAACTTCGATAATTGGGTGTTAGAAGAATGACAGAGCATGTGTTTACTTAAAGAAAATGATGATTAATGGATATATCTGTGTTCAAATTAAGTGGAGTTTTCTTACTTTGTTAAAACTTTGTTGTAATTTAGTCTCTAGCATGTGTTTGTTTAACATAAACTTTCATAATCTTTACACAAATTGAGTTTGAAAAACATTCAAGACTTCTTACATGGGAGAAGATTTAAACAAATTGGGTTTGTTGAAGAGTCAAGATTGGGTTTGTCAGAAGAATGACAGAGCTTGTGCTGGATCGGGTGTGGGTCTGTGTTTGCTGTTTGGTATCTTAGAAGATT
>Ga0325414_1006694_pt1 | contig 12241 bp, 4 predicted proteins | sample PopdelMetagenome_8_FD_206183 | JGI IMG/M metagenome (GOLD analysis project Ga0325414, IMG submission 206183) | Populus deltoides microbial communities from Bellville, Georgia, United States - Leaf-PdKOR-R3 | ecosystem: Host-associated > Plants > Phyllosphere > Phylloplane/Leaf | place: USA... | reverse complement strand
TAATTTTACTTAGGTGTTATTTTTCTTCCTTGCCTAGAATGATAGATTTGGCCTTGAAAAAAAAATCAAGTAGATCTAGGGATTTTTACTTGTTTTTATAGATGGTTTAGATAAAAAAAGGTCATCTTTCTTTTATGAACAGGTGAGACACACATCCTCATGCATCCCCCCCCCCTCTCTCTCTCTTTATATATATATATTCCCCTCTATTTTACACTTTATTCCATTGAAATAGATTAACTAGAAATTAATTTTATTCAATACCATTGAATTTTTATTTTTTTTAATGAAATCATAGCCTCGTTTCGTTTTGTAATATTAATGAACATTTTTTTTTAGCACTTGATGATTATTATTTTTAGATTTTATTTGATATTTTGGTTGATTAAATACTGTTCAATTTTTTTTCATGAAATTTATAACATTAATTTCTATAGTATTAGCTGGGGTTAGGTAACGGTTTTGACTCATGAAAAAAATTGACCCACAATAAAAGAATTTCTTGCTAATTGCAACACTTTTTGTGTTTTTGCTACAAAAAATTTATACTGCCTGCAGTGTAGAATACAAGCCAATGAACTAGTAGTGTTTAAACTAGATCAAGGTGTGATTCCTTGGGTTGAGTTATTTGGTCAATTTATCAAAAAGGAAAAATAATTTTGTGATCGATTTCAATATTTGGTTTCTCAAAACTATCCATATTTTCTAGATTTATTATTTAAAATGCTAATCTTTTTTTTTAAAAAAAAATAACATAAAATAAACTTTCTAAATTACTCATTACAATTTATGTAGTAACTTATTAGCACTATTGTTTCTTTATTTTCTTTTATTATGGATTGTGAGATAATTATATTGTGGATTGCTACAATGTTAATATGATTTTAAGTCTTACAATTTATTTCAATTCATATACAAATTAACTAGAAACATCTCAACATTAAATTAAAGGTCAACACTACAAAAAAAAATTTAGTTTTATAATTTAAAAAATAATTAAAATAAAAGATGTAATAGTCCGACTGTACGACTCGATCAATGTTAAAAGATTCCAACACATCCTCCTTATTTGAGAGTAATTTTTTTTTTATTTCTAAAAATTCGGCAGAGTTTTGTTTGCATTTAGGACATCCCAAGTTATCAACTACTATCAGTTGACTCAATCAACCCATCATCACAAGGTCCCTTAATTCCGGACCTTATATCAAACCTCATAATTCCACACCTCATACACCTCATATATATATATATATATATATATATATATATATATATATATATATATATATCTTACGAGTAAGTTTAATATGAACATAGTCCAACACATCATATCATAAAATTTAAAGGAAAATGAATACTAACATACAAAGAAAGTATTTACAATATAAGAAGTGTTCTTAAATATTTCAAAAGAGTTAATTACAAGATAACTAAAATACTACATGCTAAGCTGGACCTTTATAAATACATCAAGGTTTGCACAAAAATATACTACACGTTAATTTCCTTTTGTTTAAAGTTAAATATTTACATAATCTTCACAAAGTAGAGTCCTAAACTAATGATCTTCATGGATGTTTGATGGACCTGTTACATAAATAAACATACCATTATATTGATAAAGAATATATGTATGCTCATGTAATGAATACGAATGATGTATTAACTTTCTATCGAATCCATGAGAATTCTAACAAATAACTTATATTTTGCTTGTAAATCTTTTAAACCCAATTAACACTCATTTGTATATTCTTAATTGAATAATCTTATTTACTTGCATAAACTAGGTGACCTTGCAAGGTTTAATCCTGTAATTCATTTCCCGGCAATCCTAACACGGATGTCATTAGTCGGAGCTAATCTTGTAAATCATATCCCTGCAATCCTATCACGGATGTCATTAGTCAAAGATAATCTTGTAAATACACTAGGCTTTTGTTTACATTGAACACGATATTTATTATAATTGTATTCACCATAAGGATTCTAAATTATATAAGTGCAAATAGAAGGGAAAATCATGCACCTGCTTCGCCTGTCTCGCGACCTCCCCTAACAGAAGATCCAATTCTGGTTGCTGCTCCTGAATCACAAGGAAGTTTTTTTTTTTTTGTTATGACTCCTTCAAGCCGATATTATAGAGAATTCATATTCATCCATTACTCATATGTTACTTTCTATGCATGTTCATTTTCTCATAATAACATACATACATATATCATGTATATTTTCAGAGTTAATATCTCAATATACAAGTGTTCGTATGACTCAATTCTTTTATATTTTTATTTATAATATTCACGTGAAAGTCTATTATTACTGTCAAACTTTGAATTGTTAAAATGCTTTTCTTTTTTTTAAAAAAAGTAACATAAAATAGACTTTCTAAATGACTCATTATAATTTATGTAGTAACTTATTAGCAGTATTGTTTCTTTATTTTTTTTTTATTTTGGACTGTGAGATAATTTTATTGTGAATTGTTACGATGTAATTGTTAGTATCTCTCTTTTTTTTTGTCATTGAAAAATTATATAGTTAAAATTACTCGATTTGTTTTTCAATTTTATACTTGTACATTATGTTAACATGATTTTAAGTCTTACAATTTATTTCAATTCATATACAAATTAACGAGAAATATCTCAACATTAAATTAAAGGTCAACATTACAAAAACAAATTTAGTTTTATAATTTAAAAAAATAATTAAAATAAAAGGGACCAAAGTTAACACTTATTGAAAATAGCTTTTTTTGTGTGTTCATAGGTGCTAAAAACTATAGCTTGGTCTTTGTAGTTTTAAATCTCTATATGTTTAGTCCTTGTTGTTTTAAGATTTTACATTTCAGTCCTAAATGTTGAGAGATTTGAGAGAAATTCATCAAATAAAAAAGAGAAGAGAGAAAGTGTTAGATTGATCCCATTTCAGTTATAAAAGGGAAAAATAATTTTTTGATTAATTTCATAATCAGAAACTATATATTATGGAGTTATATTTGTTTTCTCAAAACTATCCATATTCTAAAATTTTATTATTTAAAATGTTAATCTTTTTTTTCTTTAAATAATATAAATTATACTTTCTAAATTACTCATCATAATGTATATAGCAACTTATTAACACTGTTATTACTTTTATTGTGAGATAATTGCATTATGGACTACTATAATATGCGGAATGTTTTTTGTCTCTTTTTTTTATTTGTCATTGAAAAATTATATAGTTACAATTATTGATTTTTTTTCAATTTTATCCTCCTACATTCCGTTGACATGATTTTAAGTTTTATATTTTTTTTAATTTGCATGCTCTAGCATATTCTTATTAGCAAGAAACTTCTTGAAATTAAATTTGATATTACAAAATAAAAGCTAATTTTATAATTTTATAAACAATTGAAACAACAAGGACCAAAGTTAACACTTAAAAAACAATCATTTTATTTTTGTTGTTCAGGTGCAAAAAACTATAGTTTGGTCTCTACAATTTTTGTTTTTTTTATGTTTGATCCTTATTTTTTTAGAATTTACATTTCAATCCTAAAATTTATTTTTTTTATTCTTCATTTCCTAGATATTGAGATATGAGAGAGAGAATCATCGAAAACAGAGAAAGAAATGAGAAAGTGTTTGATTGATTACATTTGGGTTAAAAAAAAACCTATTTTGGTGTGAATAAATTTGTCTTGGATTAGGGAGGTTTGAATTGAGATGGTGACATGCCATAAAAAATAATTTCTTATGTAAAGTTATTTGGTCAATTTATCAAAAAGAAAAAAATAATTTTGTGATCAATTTCATAACCAAAAACTATATATTATGTAGTTATATTTGGTTTCTCAAAAGTATCCATATTTCCAAGATTTATTATTTAAAATGATAATCTTCTTTTTTTTCTTTAAATAAAATAAAATAGACTTCCTAAATTTCTTATCATCATAATAAGTAATGAATATAGCAACTTATTAACATTACTGTTTCTTTTATTATAGTTGTGAGATAATTACATTGTGGGCTACTACAATGTAATTGTTTTTATTTTTTGTCATTGAAAAATTATATGGTAACATTAACTCTAATTTGTTTTTTCAAATTTATTTTTCTACATTATATTGACATGATTTTAAGTTTTGCAATTTGTTTCGATTTACATGCTTTAAGCATTTTCTTGTTAGCAAGAAATATGTTGACATTAAATTAAAAGCTAATATTAAAAAATATAATTTAATTTTATAATTTTAAAAATAATTGAAACAATAAGGATCAAAGTTAACACTAAAAAAACCAATCCTTTTTTATTTTTATTGTTCATGAGCGCAAAAACCTATAGTTTGGTCTCTGCAGTTTTTTTTTTTTTTTTTTATGTTTAGACCTTGTTATTCTAGGATTTTACATTTCAATCATAAATTGTTTTTATGTTCAATCCATGTATATTGAGACATGAGAGATAAAGTTAGAGAGAGAGAGAGAGAGTTTGATTAATTAGATTTTAGCTTCAAAAAGACCTATCTAGGTACCAACAAGTTTTTCTTGAGGAGGGACTCAATTTAGATTGTGTTTTCCTTTCAACACACCATAAAAAGTGCTTCTAATTTTTTTTATGGTCAATTTCATAATCAGAAACTATATATTATATGGTTGTATTTGGTTTCTCAAAACTATGCATATTCTCAAAATTTATTATTTAAAATGTTAATCATCTTTTTTTCTTAAATAATATAAGATAGATTCTCTAAATTTCTCATCAATAACTTATTAACACTATTGTTCCTTTTATCATGGATTGTGAGATAATTGCATTTTGGCCTACTAAATTGCAATTGTTTATGTCCCTGAGTTTTTGTCATTGAAGAGTTATTTATATATAATCACTAATTTTTTTATTTAATTCTATCCTTTTATACTATGTTGACATGATTTTAAGTCTTTTTTTATTTGCATGCTTTAAGCATATTCTTGTTAGCCAGAAACTTCTCAACATTAAATTAAATGTCAATATTATAAAAAAATAATTTAATTTTATAATTTAAATAAAAAATAAAACAACATGGACCGAATTTAACACTAAAAAAATAGCTCCTTTTATTTATATATTTCATGGGTGTAAAAAACTACAGTTTGGTCTTTATAGTTTTTTTATTTTTGGTCCTTGATAGTATAGGATTTTATATTTTAGTCCTAAGCTATAATTTTTTATGTTTCATACCCTTGATGTTGAGAGAGAAAGTAATCGAAAAATAGTAAAGGAGAGAAAAAATGTTAGAAAAATTATTTGTTTCCTATTAAAAAGCCTATTTTGATGTCAATAAGTTTGTTTTTAGAGAGGAGGTTCAATAAAGATGGTGTTTTTCTTTGAACATATCATAAAAAATAGACCTAGGCTTGTAAAGTTTGTTCAATAGGGGTTTATTTTGAATTGGGAATGGTTTTTTTTAAAGGTTTTAAAGATTTTGTTTTGTATGTGTTTTTAGGTGAAAACAAGTTGAAAATTAGTTTTGTGGGATCGAAAACTCAGACTCTAACTTTTCTGCTATTAGAGATGGTTAAAATCTCAACTAAAAAATGATGTATCATCTACCCAAATAGGCAACTTATCATTTGCCTAGGCAAGCAACTCATCGTATGCTATAATTAAAAAAAATAAAAAAATAAAATAAATATTCATCTAATTGTAAAAAAAGCCAAGGACTTGGGCTTAACCTTCTAGAACCATGTAAGCCTAAGCCTAGACCTTTTGTTTAAAGCCAAATGCCTCTAACCTTTATTGTTAGATGCCTCATTATTATCATTTTTGGATAAAATTCTAATAAAATTAATTTATTAAAATAATATTTAAGGGATTATCGAATTATACCATTATTTTTTAGTAGGCTGGACCTTTTTATGATGATATTAATAATTTGTTTATGAATAATTATGTATTAATCTCATATACATATATATTTTTAAATAATTTGCTAATTAATATTAAATGAGAATAAAATATGTATTTTGATTGTTTTTTTATATAATTTTCTCAGATTTATTTTTTTATATATTTTTCATAAAGGTGCATAAAAATAACCAATTCATTATTTTTTTATTCAATCTTTCTTTCATTATTATAATAATTGTTTGCTTAAAAAACAATGCTTCTAAAAAACACAAGTTTTCATCAAAATAAAAAATAAATACATGAATAAAAAATTATGATTTTAATTAAAAATATTAGAAATTTCCTTTTTAATTCAAACTATTATAATTCTTGTGAATATTTGTTTTTTGTTGTTACTTTTTATTTAATAAACCACTCTGCTAATAAAAGAATCATTTTGTTGTAAAAAATATTGTATGAATAAGAAAAGATAGTTTTGGTAAAATAAATACATATTTTATCTTGTAGTTTTTTCTATGAATATCTATTTTTTATTTTCATATAATTAATTATAATATAAATTCCAAAAAGTGCTTCCTGACAGTGTGTGGGTGATATTGCTAATTACATCTAAATTATTATTTTTTTAAGTAATTACATCATATCTTTGACGATTCACCCATGTCACCCTTCTCACTAATATGGAAAAAAAAAGCTTTATGGAACTATATTACAACTTTTGCCAAATCCTAATGATATAATAACGCAATGAAAAATATTGCTCAAACTAACATATTTATATTGTTTTTCTTTTTGTAAAATATTTGATTATAAAAGTTTTATTTTCCGTAATTTATTTTTTACTTTATCTTAATAAAAAGAAAAAAAAATTAGCCCGGCCCTCCTAATATTTGAGCATGGTAACATTTTGTCTTTTTTTATAAAAAAAATTACACTTTATATACCACTCCATACATAATTAATAACATTATACATTATAAAAAAGTTTACAAATATTACTAAAATTTTATTATAATCTAAAGTTCTTTTTAATAGTTGTATCCTTTTCTTTCTTTTTATTAATGCAATCACACCAAAATAAACCCATTAACAAAGAAGAGAAATAATAATGCTCAAATAATAAATCCAACTAGAAATTTAAGATAGTGTGTTTGTGGTTGCTTTTCAAAGTGTTTTTTATACCGAAATACATCAAAATGATATTTTTTTATTTTAAAAAAATTATTTTTGAGATCAGCGCATCAAACGATTCAAAACATATACAAAAATTAATTTTTAGTAAAAAAATATTTTTAAAAACACGAGTACAACCGCGTTTCCAAACACTCACGTATCACATAAAAAGCTACTAAGCTACTACTTCTCTTATCGAAAATTACAAAGAATTGAAAAAAAAAGAAGAAAAAACCCATATTTAAGCTCTACTTCTCCTATTCAAATTTACAAATTTAAACACTAACCACAATGGATGACTTCTCCATTATGAATCTAATTTCATGGAACCTATTAGTGCAAATAATGTAAACAGAACTTCAAAAGAATACAAAACTCGGGATATCCGGGTCAGCTTACGCGCACCACGACTAATCCCCGGATCCACTGAACATCCTATAAATCCAGTAGACATGTAAGACACCACGAGAATAACAAACATACACGCAAATACTCAAACCCATAACACATAAACAGGGCAGCCTGCCAAAACACCCTTTATCTTTCTTCCCATCAATGACCGCCCCACCGTCAATGATTAAATATTTTTTTTAATAATTTACAAAAGCAAATGGAGGTGGAGTTTGTGGCGCTTTCCACACAAACACAGATCAAAATGTTTCTGTCACTGTCATCACCAACACCAAAGAAAGCCACTTCCATGACTAAATTGCTCTTAGAGGCTTGATGTGTCCAACGTAAATTTCAACATCTTAATTTTTTTCAAATCAAAATGTTGAAAATTAGGATTTTATCTTATCTAAGAACGCGTAATAAACTGTAAACAGAGAGGATGTTTGTAATCATTGTTTGGACAAGTTGGACTCCATTAAGTTTGTGATTGATTTATTCTATTTGCTTCACGGGGTGTTTGATAATCATAAAGATTATTTTTTGGAAGTATTTTTTATTTATAAATATATTAAAATAATATATTTTTTATTTTGTAAAAGTTTATTTTTAACTTTAACACATTAAAACAATATAAAAAAATTAAAAAAATATAATTTTAAACTAAAAAAATATATATTTGGGTAAATCTTTGTTTGAGCGACACTCCCAAATACAAGTTAAATTAATTGATTCGAAGAGAAGAGAAGAAAAAAAAAAACCCAAACTAATACATTGACCTTGTAGTGTATATGAATAATTTTATATACATAGCCTTTTTTTTTAGATAAATGTAATTGTATAAGAGAGAAAAAAGTATATAAAAGTACGAGAAGCATACCTTAAGAAGTACAAAGGCTTGTTACTCGGGTCAAACTGACCAAAAGCAACTAGAAAAGAAGGAAAAAGCTAAAAGAAAAACAAAAATGTAAAAAATAGACTGCCTAGACAAATTGCTTGTTAACCAGTCAACTGGTTCTGGAAAACCCAAAAGCAATCAATCGGTTGTTCATGCAGAAACCCAGAAAATAAAAAAAACCTAGGAGACAGTCGACCGGTTCAGGGAAATCACAAGACCGGTTGATCGGTTCTGCAAGACAGTGAGCTAGAAAGCAGGACCCAAAGAGCAGCAAAAGCAATGAAACCTCAAGACATTGGAAGGCGCCGGAAGGACCTAATGGCAACTGAAATCTAATAACTTGGTTCAAGCTCAATTAAACGAGATCAAATGAGCAAAAAACTCTCCTCACATATACTATCAGATTTAACAGTTTTATAGATGAAAATTATTTTTGGTATTTACACTCACAATCTGTCGGTAAGTATTTTACTGACGGGCTTATGGACGGAAAAGGCCATAAAAAAACTCTCATCGGTAATTTCTGGTATGTTGGTGAGTTCTTCAGTAGTAAATTTTCCAATGGATTTAAAGACAGAAAAAGCACGCCAAAAAGTTTTTTTTATTAGCTTCATTCCTTCAGAAGTTTCCTCGGGAAGTTTGCCAAATAACCGACAGAATATTGTATGCAATTTCATTAATGTTTTTATTTGTTCATCAATATATCTGTCGGTAAATATAATATATCACCAACAAAATACCATCTGTAATTCCTTCAGAGAGTTAACAGTAGCAGTGACATTTGCAATAATTATTTACCAACTCTCTGGAATATACCGACGAGTGTGGTTTGTCAGTAACCCTGTCAGTAATATTTAAAAATATTTTTTTTTGTACAAGAATTTATTAAATAGAAGTAGAAAAATAAATAAAATCAAATATATAAAAAGAAATTAAAATAATATAAAAATTAAATATTTATTACAAATTTATACATTTATTCGTTCGAATATAATTAATTTAAAACAGATGCGGCGCTGGAGGAGGAGATTGGTCGTTTTTGGGACTGTGGGGCCAATAATGAGGAGCACATGGATCATCCATATGTGATCTCATCTCCATTACCACTCGGTGAAGTTCTTCATAATCCGTAGTGAGTTGTTCATATTTTTCATTAAGATGGGTCGTCCGATCCTATACTCATTGGTCTAACATCACCTCGAACTCGGGAGTTTGAGTGCTTGGAACCGATTGTGAGCATCTAACGGTCGAAACACTATAGGTCGTTCACAAGTTCTTAGTCATAGTTTTAGAGAGTCCGTCCACCCGATTTCTATCGGGCCCACCAGACAATCCTGCCTCTAACCACAAATCCGGATCAAGATCCAGATGGGTCAAATGATCGTCCCTGTATCCATCATTCAAGTGATTGTTATATGTATCCTTGAAAGAAAAAATAAATTCATCAAATTAAAGGAAATTATAACTTAATAAAAAAAAATGATTGAAAACCAACATACCACAAAGTGCAAAGCTCTGCTATTCGCAAACTACTGCACCCCTTTTAGTGATCATCACTTTGCACATGTGTTTCAACAAAAAGCTCCATCGAGCTTTGCTCGCGTTCAAAAACCATAACCTACAAGATAAAAATATTGTCAGTTAAATATATTTATAAAAATTAACAAACAAAAAAAGGAAGTAATAAAAAAAATCTTACCATCCGCTTCGCATGTGAAACAAATGGAACGGATCCACCAGTATGCGTGGTAACAGAACCATGAACACATTGGTACCAGTTCTTCGTATCGGATTGTAATCGTCAAGTGAAACACGGATGTCATGTGTTGAATGTAGTCTGCCCATACATCTTTCGAGATATATGGCGGTCTAAAATCCTTTCAACCGCTATGTCATTCTAGGCTAAAAACTCTCTTTCTCTCACATATTGTTATGCTTTCTTTTGCGCCTAAAACAACAAATCACGCAACCTAACTGTTAGTAAATGAAAAAAAAATTATCTTGATTTTGATCTTACTTAGTAGCAGTGTGCTTCTCCTAAACTCTCATTGCGACATTATCATCAACTCTCTCTCATTCAAATTTTCCCATATAATAAAAAATTATTACAGGAAAATTTCATTCAAGATATTTGAAAACCCGACTCTATTGAAACAATAAAATTTCCATCGACGATTTAAAGACGATGTTACTGTTTTTGTAGCCTTAATGTTTGTAAACCTGAAATTGCATTTGTTCAATAAAATTATTTTTAAAAAATTATTAAACATGCCGTTGTGAAAGCAAATCAAACTTACATTGAAAGGTTATCCTTTTACTGGGCCTCATACTTGCAGGTAAATGGATCCCACTATGAAGGGAACCCTCTTGATATTGTAGCATCGCACTCGATCGGCGACCCCGTGTTGTGAGTCGATGTCTATTCTTGGTCGGCACCTAATAACTCGTGGTTGTCAGCATCAGAGCTAGAAGAATTAGAAGTGATCTTGTCCTCATGACGTGCAATAGACTTTCCCCTAAGCATTTATATAGATTAACAAAAAAAAATTACAATAATTTAATTTCGAATAAAATTCTCATTTTCTAAGTGGTAATCTTTTTAATCCTAAATTTACAAAAAAAAAAATAATCTAAATTAAAAAAAATATTAATTAAAATTAATCTTACATATTTAATTGAAATTGAACAACAAAATTGAAAAAAAAATAAAATAATGAAAACATTATGTAAATAACCACTAAAATTCAACAAAACATTGAACAAAAATAATGACAAAAACACAAAACTAATGCAAAAAAAAATAAAGAAGAAAAAGGAATAAAAAAAATCTTACTTTTATGACGTGTTTAGTGTCGATTGAGCATTAAAAAAAACAAAAAAAATGAAAAAGGATTCTTAAAAAACCCAGAAAATAAAGAGAAAAATAAAAAAGGCAGTATACTTTAGGATGAGAAAAGAATATAATGCTTGATTTTGGCTCGGGTCGTGAACAAAAATAAGAAAATGAAGAAGAAGAGAAAGAAAAAAGAGGATGAAAGAAGAATAATGGAGAAGATGAAACCCTGTATGTTGTGCTTGTGGTCTTTTATGTTACATTTTATTTACATAATATTAAATATTAATATCTTTAAAATTTCTATCGGTGATTCCGTCTGTGAAGTTAAGTTGAAATTTTCAATTCGTAAGAAAAATTCCAGAAACCTCTCAAATATTACCAATAACCTTTTCATTTCATCGGTGATTCTATTGGTAAAAGAGTAAATAATCAAGAGTAAAAAAGAACATTAATTACCAATGCTTTGGAATTCTCATTTCGTCAGTGATTTCATTGAGGAATGTGTACCATAGTAAAAAATATCATTAATTGTCAGCACGTTGGAATTCTCATTATGTGTTATTTAACTTTGACGTCAGTGAATAAGTTTTCAAAATTTTGAATTTTTAATAAAGAAGAAACAATTTTTCTATGCACTTTTCTGTTTGTTTACCCTTTTTATTATTTACTCTTTTTAGACAAGAATAAAAAAAATATTGCACAATATATTTGTATTTAATAATAATGGTCCACAAAATGAGCATATAGCAAAAAGAAAAACAAAAGAAAAAAAATAAAACAAGGCATGAGGAGCCCACAAATAAATCAACGAATATTTTTAAATATTTCTGAATTTTGATATATAAAAAAAAATGTTTGGCTAGATATCAAAATAAAAGGGGATAAAATAAATGGAAAAGACATAAGGGTTAACAAACTCAATTTGGGGTGGCTGGGCCTAAGACCAATACCCTACCCACTCTTTTTTTTACACTCGGCATGATCCAGCCAACCTTGCCCGGCCCAGTTACAGGAAAACAAGATCTTGCTACAGTGATAGTGAATTAAATAGGCAGGGGCGGGAG
>Ga0325414_1006692_pt1 | contig 12242 bp, 8 predicted proteins | sample PopdelMetagenome_8_FD_206183 | JGI IMG/M metagenome (GOLD analysis project Ga0325414, IMG submission 206183) | Populus deltoides microbial communities from Bellville, Georgia, United States - Leaf-PdKOR-R3 | ecosystem: Host-associated > Plants > Phyllosphere > Phylloplane/Leaf | place: USA... | reverse complement strand
AAACACGCATCCAGGTAAGATAAAGTTATTTAATAATTCCATAAACAAGTACTTAGGTAACTAACTAGAGAGTTCCTAAAGAGAAGTAATGACTTGAAGGAATAGTTTAGTGGTTAATAATTACATATTTTCTCCACCGCGTCAACCAAAATTCAACTCCAGGAATTATGAGTTCTTCAATCCCGTGATTCTTGCACGGAGTTCAATCCCAATTCCAAAATCAATTCAAAATATTCCTCCATAAGAAAAAAAAATACAGAGGAAAGAGAGCGTGAACGAATTCATACGTGCGTAAACACGTAGACGAGCTTAAGTCCTGCAAAACTGTGATTTTATTTTTCAGTATAAACAGTAATAAGGCTTTGTTGTTGCTGTGTATGAACAATATAAGTGATGAGACTGTAAAATATTCCCAGGAGAAAGATTGGGAGTGTTCTTTATGAGCGGATAGAACTAAATCTGAAAAATTCAGCAATTTTAATAATATATACAAGAAAAACATTATAAAACTTAAATAATTATAATATTTATACGAGATAAGTATTATCTTGTATGTTTCTTAAACATTGTTTAGGTCTTGAGATATGAGTTCTGATTTTTTTATTATATATATATACATGTATAGTCTAGATAAATGAAACTTCGTGGATATAAATTTTTTTTAAGATAAATATTTAATGAAATATTTTATAAATATCCTGAATATTTATATAGATATTTAGGAATGTGCGGCACTAACACTTGTGTAGTTTTTCATATATATTCAATAAGCTATTTAAAGCAAAACTTTAATTTGATGTATATTTTTGGGACCTTACAATTATCACATCAGATATATAATAACATATAACAGTAAAACAATTTCGCCAAATTAACTTGTATCTAGGCAAGATAAAGTTATTTAATATTACGCTTGAGTGTTGTGCTTCAGCGGTGTGTGGGGGTTATCTCCTTTTGCCTTTTCAAGTTTGATTTTTTATATATATTCCTATTACCCCCGTGATGTCTTATTTGTTTACTGGACTTGCAGGGTGTTCAGTGGACCGCGAGAAATAGTCGCGGTGCACGTAAGCTAACCTGAACACCTTACATTAATAAAAAAAAAGTTATTTAATATTTTCACAAACAAGTGCTTAGGCTGTTAGAAAATCCATAAAAAAAATGACGAGGAATAGCATGGTTGATAAATACATATATTCTCCATACGGTCAACCGAAATTCAATCCCAAAAGAACAAACACAATTCCTCTTAAATCCATTTATTAATTCCAACATAACTGATCTTTTTTTTTTTTTTTCCTGAAGAGGAGTTTAACCCCAGTGAACATAAACCGGTTCCAAAATATAATTTGGTTGATAAACAAAAAAAAATAAAAATGAAGCAGGAAATAATAAATACAGAACCATACAAGGGTCACAGCATTAAATACAATGCAAACATTCATAACATATCAAACCAATAAATAAGAATGAATAAACTCTCAAGGTGTAGCTTAATAAACTGATGAGGCTCTTGATTTGTTTTTTAGAAATCATCAGTTTGAATTTTACAAGTTTTAGGATTATTGGAGGCTTATATGATCGTTAATTTTAGAATCCATAGGATGAGTTGAGATACACACAAACTGATTCAAATACTCACATTAATAAAAATAAAATAAAATAAAATAAATAGGAATGAATATGAATTTAAATGAACAGTTTGATTTGATTAAAAATATAATTAAATTGATTTTTTTAAATATTTTAATATTTATTGAACTGAATAAAAATAAAAACTGACCATTCGGTTTGATTCAACTTCATTTTTATCAAAATTTAATACAATTAAATGGAAAAAAATAAAAAACAACTATACCATTTTCCTTGAAGAATTGATTTTTATTTTTAAATGGCCGTCTTGGTTCTCAGTTTATTTCTCAGTTTAGAATCATACCAAACCAATGTTTATTTTTTAAACGCTCACTCACCACTCCATAGTCTATAGTCCTCTCTCTGTTCGTGCCCTTTACTCCCCCCCGCGTCCGTCAAACTTTTTATAACATTTTCAACTGCCATGGATGCGCATTTCAACAGAAACTGAATTAAGAAAATCGAAGAAAAATCAAAGAAAAAAAAATGTTCAGGCTACACAAACACAAGTCAGATAAATTTGGAGGCACACTTGACTTCAAGTTCTCCAGCTTCCAGGCTCTTCAGGTCGCTCTCTCTTTTTTTCTTGCTTTTTTTTAAGTTTTGTATTCTGCTGTTAAATTGAGGAGATCCACTTAACTGTTGTTAAGTTTTGGCGTTTTTTTTTTTTGGGGTTGTGGTAAATTTGGAAAATCCAGGTACCAAAAGGATGGGACAGGCTTTTTGTGTACATAATTTCAGTAGAAACTGGAAAGACGCTGTCCAAATCTGGGAAAGGGTCGGTGAGGAACGGAACTTGTCGTTGGACGGAGAGTTTGACGGAGTCCATTCCGGTTTCGGAGAAAGAGATTGATGATTGTCTCTTCAAGTTTGTTGTTTCCATGGTATGATGAATTGATTATTCTGATGTTTAATTTAGTTAGTGGCATTGATGTGATTAAGTGTTTGTTAATGTATGATCTGATTGAACTGGGATGATGGTGTTGTTTTGTCAGGGATCGTCGAGATCGGGCATCCTTGGAGAGGCTACGGTTAATTTGGGGAGTTATAGGAATGCAGAAACTGCTGTTCCTGTTTCGTTGCCGTTGAAAAAGTGTAACCATGGAACCATTTTACTAGTGAGTTGCTGTGGATTTTTTGCTATTTTGTGACTGGCAATTTCTTCGTGCGAAAGCAAAGTTGTTTTTATTTTTAACCATCACAGAGTTTTTAATGAAATCCCTGTTTCCCTCTACAAGTTTTGGTAAAAGGACATGGAGAAATGAACAAGATCTGGTAATGCAAACACATTGGTGAAACTTACTGCTAAGGGGTTAGATATCTTGTAATGCGTTATCGGAATCTCGATGAAATAAGGACAAGTTAACTGTTTTTTATCCGTGTGCTTCTTGACATAAAAGATCAGATTGAATATCAAGTTATGTTTCCACTAGATTATGCAATTTTGATTGTATGTTGAGAGCACGTTGTTTTCCTTGCGTGGTTCTTGAAATTCCAGACTGCTAATCTATCACTGGTGTAAAACGTTTTGGTTCTTCTGGTTTGCAGGTTAGAATTCAGTGCCTGACACCAAGAGCAAAACCCAGGTATGCTATTCAGTTCAAAACTTGTGGTTTCACGGCATTAGATTTATTATGTGTTTTGAATGAGTTTGGGACTCTTTTAAAGGGAGGAGCAGTTTGAAGAGCCAGGTTCATATGCAGAGGATGTGATTGCTGTTGACTACATTGACATGGAAAACAAATCTGATGTTTCTGATGGTTCAGTCGCCAAGAGTGTTGGATCCTCATCAAGTAACCATTTGGATAGTGCATCTGGTACAGGAGAACATAGTAGGGTATGCTCACATTCCACTCAAGCTATTTTACAGTTACATCTGCACTTAAAGCATTATTTTGCCATCTGCTGCCAGCCTTGTGAATGACCTAGTTTTAAACTACATACGAACAGCCATGAGATTATGGATTTTTATTTTGATTATTTAATTATTTTCTGATAATTTTCTCTTCATCTGAAGCTTAAGGACAGTTTATAAATTCCTGAAAATGGGATTATTTATTAGTTATGTACTTATTAGTAACGAGTATAAGTGTTGCTGATGGAGCTAAGGCATTCATACCTGCTGGTATTTTGTTTACAAAATTCCACTGTGAGACCCTGGTCATTATTGCTTTATTCAAGTATACCTGTCACAAGACCATGCTCCCTACGTGTGTGCATGTATCACAAATCTACCTGTGTTACTTTTTGTGGATGTCATGGACTAAAACCAATGAGTCAGGCTTAGCCAACACGCCTTACTGCCTTGGATTTGCCCTGGCTGCTGTAAAAGAGTCTTTGGGTTTGCTCAGGAAACAGGAAACATGTTCACATCTTTGGGGTATCAATTTGAGCTGGAGGTCTTTGGTTTTAATTAATCAAGTAATTGTGTCTTGATATCTGTCTGCTATGGGAAGTATTCTCAACAAACTTCGAGTCCTCTTGTTGCTGTTCTAATGAGCACCACTGAACTAGTCTGATCCTTGGTACTTGTCAGCATCTGAAACATCTCAATTATAGCATGTTCTCTTAAATTTTATTTTGGTGTGGTTAACAAAGGCTTTGCTTGCTGCCACAGGAATTAAGTTTCTCAGCATCAGGATCACGCTATAGCTTTGACTCAATGGAGGGTTCATTGGATTATTCCCTGCAAAATAACTTAATTGGCACCAGCAATCTTGTTGGGAGACAAGATTCAACTGGCTCCCAGAACAGTTCTTACGGATCTTATTCTTTTAATGATTCTTCCAGATCAAATCACTCGTCCTTTAATTCAGCTTCACGAAGCCATCTTCAGAATCAGAGAGAAAGTCTTAATCAGGTTTCAAGAACTGTTGCCTCATCACCTTTACGGAATGCTGATTCATCTAAAGACCTTCTGGAAGCTGCAGAAGCTGCAATTGAGGAGCTTCGAGCAGAAGCGAGGATGTGGGAACAAAATGCTCGTAGATTAATGATTGATATGGAAAAAATGCAGAAGGATTTATCAGACCAATCAATGCACTGTGCAAGTCTTGAAATGCAGCTTTCAGAATCGCACAGAGAATGTGATGGCTCGAGGCAGAAGATTGAACAATTGAAGATCCTGTTGGAGGAATCCGTAGCAAAGCAAACAACCACTGAGAAGTTGAAGTTTCAGGCCAAAGAAATGGATAATTTTCAGAAAGAAATAGAAGATGAATTAAAGTTTCGGAAAGAAACGAATGCTGACTTGGCTTTACAGCTAAAGAAAACCCAAGAGTCAAACATTGAGCTTGTTACCATACTTCAGGAACTGGAAGATACCATAGAAATACAGAAAATAGAAATTTCAGATCTGTCAAAAATTCAATCCAAAAGTCAAAAAGCAGGAAAGTATCACCTTGAAGTCCAAGACAGTGAGGAGACCAAACGAATGAAGAAATCTTTTGCTAAGGATACAAGAGAGGCCTCTTGTGATTCGGGTATGGAAGGCAGTACTGTTGAGCAGGAATTGGATGGTTTACCTGTAGGTTCTGAATCAGAGGACAGCAGGAGCCTGGAGCTGGAGTTTCAGCTACTGCAAGATTCACAAAAGAATTTAGAAAGTACTATCAAGCCTCCGGAAAGATCTCTTGAGAACAAAATCCATGCAATTGAGGTTGAGCAAAGTTTAAAAACTCAAACTCTAATGGATTGCGAAGCAGAATGGAGAGAAAAATTAGCTGCCAAGGATGACAAGATCACCAATTTGGAAGCAGAGTTATTCAAAGCTCTTCATCCTCTTCAATTTCAAAATGGAGATGATCGCGAACTGATTAAAGAAATTGAAGTTCTGACACAGAAGATGGAGGAACTTGAGAAAGATTGCAGTGAGCTTACAGAAGAAAATCTAGAACTTGTACTTAAGCTCAAAGAGTCAGAAAAGTATGGTGCCTCGACTAGCCCTTCATCAAATGAATGTTTGGGGAATCATTCTCTCTTCACCTCTGAATCTGAGGTTAGAAAATTGAGATCCCAAATATGCAAGCTTGAAGAAGAGATTCGTAAGAAGGAAATAATTAGCCAACAACTTTCCACTGATTGTTCGCAGATTCAATGTGCAGATCTTGGAAAAAGGTGTGCTGACCTGGAGCTTCAGCTGCAAGCTTCCAAGGACAAAACACTCTACCTTGATTCTGAACTCAGTAAATATCATGCAAGAGCAGAGCGACAGGAAATCGAGATTGCTACACTACAAGAACAGTTAGAACATTATGAAGGAATGGAAACTGGGGTCAATGTCCATCCTGCAGACATCTGTTCAGACGTCAAGCTTTCCGAATCACAAGCTACTGCTGAAATGGCTAAAACATTATCTGAGTTGCAGGAGAACATCCAATCATGCTTAGCCAATGTGAAGAAGCAACAATGTGATCCATGTTTTCCGATAAATGGAGAATGTAGTACTGCTTTTGATAAACCTGTCATTTCAAATGATACAGATTTGTTTAATCAAAAAGAGAGAGCAAAGTCTATTCTGAACAGTTTTGTCCAGCTAAAAGATTTGTTTGAAGCAAAATCTGCTTTGTTCAAAAATGAAGTTCACCAAAGCAAAGAGGTAAGAGCAAAAGTGGTGAATCCTGATGAGCTCCGGAACAATTTGGAGGCTTATGATTCAGGGGGAAATACTTTCAGCACTTGTGGTCCCCAACCAGAAAGCATGCAAATGGAATCTACACCTGAGATGACAGATTTAGAAAAGGAGCTTTTGGAAAAGATATCTGGCATGGATAAGCTTAATTCTTTGAATGAACAAGAGATAGATGCTCTAAGGCATTCCCAAACAGAGCTAGAAACACAGATTTCTAATCTTCAGAACGAGAGATGGCAGTTGGAGCAAAATCTTGAAGTTACGCTAAGAGAAAGCATGGTGACCTCTAAATGCTTGGATGATTTACGAAAGGAAATGACGAAGCTTAGTGGTAACAGGGATTCACAAGCTTCAGCCAAGGAGATCCTACAAAGGAAGTTGTCAGAGCTGGAAAGTGGCAAATTGGAGATGGAAGTTCACTTGTCTGAACTAGAAAAAGAAAATGTACAGTTATCAGAGCGAATATGTGGCTTGGAAGCACAATTAAGATATTTGACCAATGATAGGGAATCAACCAGCGAGGAATTGCATAACTCGGAATCTAGTAATATGAGTCTCCGAGAAGAGATAAGAAGACTGGAAAGTGAATTGGAGGCACAAAAGGTTGATGCGAGGCAAAAGATGCAGGACATGCAAAAGCGGTGGTTAGAAGCTCAAGAAGAGTGCGGGTATCTGAAAGTAGCAAATCCAAAGTTACAAACTACAGCTGAAAGTCTTATTGAAGAATGCAGTGTGCTTCAGAAATCAAATGCAGAACTGAGGACGCAAAAGATGCAGTTACATGAGCATTGTACAATTCTGGAAGCTGAGTTAAGGGATTCAGAAAAGTGTTTTTCTAATATGTCGAAGGAAGTAGAAGCTCTTGAAGGAAAGTATATATTGCTGCAGCAAGAAATTGCCTCAAAAGAGCAAGCACTTGGTATAGAACTAGATTCACTTCTTCAAGAAAACAAGAAATATAAAGAGAAACTTGCTACGGAGGAGAATTTTCTGAACCAGATGCACTTGGAGAAGACAGTTGAAGTTGAGAATCTTCAAAGAGAGGTTGCACATCTGACTGAACAGATATCTGCAACTCATGGAGAAAAGGAAAGGACAGCTTCAGAAGCTGTGATTGAAGTGTCTCATCTGCGTTCAGGTAGAGCTATGCTGGAAGCTTCTCTGCAAGAATTACAAGGAAAACTCGAATTATCTGAGAGTAACCTCTGTACCCTCCAGATGGAATCAGAGATTAAAGTGCTTGGACTTATGCAAGAACTTGATGCTTCCAAACAAAATCAGGAAGTTCTGATGGCTGATCATGAAAAGCTGCTTGAATTGTTAGAAGATGTCAAATCCAATGAAGAGAAACATAAAAGCAGTGTTAAGGGGCTGGAAATAAAACTTAAAGCTTCTGAATATGCGAGGCAACAAGTTGCAGAGGAAACTTCCAGCCTTAAGATCCAATTGCAGAAAACATCACTTCTTCAGGACGAGATTCTGGATCTTAAAAGATTGCTTAATGAGGTCAAATTTGAGAATCAAAAGCTTGAAGCTTCATTGCAGATGTTATCAGGGGATTACGAGGAACTGAAGACCGAGAAAATCCTGTCTATGCAGAAGATTTCTGACATGCAGAGGGCTGTGTCTGAATTAGAAGACTGCAAAAGGAGTAAAGTTGCCCTGGAGGAGAAGCTTTTGCGACTGGATGGGGATTTAACCGCAAGAGAAGCAATAGGTGCTCAGGATGCTGAGCTGAAAAATGAGCTTGCTCGGGCTAAGAGAGCAAATAGTGAATTCCAGAGGAAGATAAGATACCTCGAAGAGGAGAAGCAGGAGTGCCTGAAGAAAGCTCAAGCTCTTGGAGAGGAACTTGAACAGAGGAAAGCATCAAAACAGGATCAACATAGTTTCAGTGATGCAAGCCTCCTCTCTGGTCCTGAATCCAGTGACATGAATTCTTCTACTCCTGATGAATTAAATGTCACACAGGTCAGCACGAACAATTTATATCTCATTTTCAATTGAGAATAGTTAATGTAACTTTTTATCAGGGAAATTATTAGCTTGTACATTACTTCTCACCAAATGAAAAAGAGGAGGCAAATAGTTTAGAAGTATTGTCTATGAAATAATGGACTACATGGTTGGTTATTTATTTCTGAAATTCTTTCTCCAATGCAGGTCGGTACGAAATCAAATTTTAATACTGGAAATGCTCCAGGTATGGGATTGGATTCTTTGTCAAAGATCCAACTACTCGAGAATGAACTAGCTGAGGCTTTGGAGGCAAATGATATGTACAAAGCCCAGCTTAAGAGGTTGGTACAAGTGCTCTCTGCTTTCGCTTGCACAAACATTTGAAATTCGACAGTATCAAAATGTCATCTTAGACAACTATGCGCCCCTGTCACGTTATGTCTAATTCACAATGTTTTAATTTCTGCCTCTGTTTCAGCTTGTTAACCGAGGAGTACAAGGATCCATTAAATGCTCCCAAGAAGTTGTTGGATGAAGATGTAGTAGTAGAAGGAGATGGATATGAGGGTAAGATATCATCACTTCAGACAGAGCTAAAAGATTTACAGGAGCGCTACTTCGACATGAGCCTCAAATATGCAGAAGTTGAAGCTGAACGTGCGAAACTTGTACTAAAGCTGAAGCCTGTCAATAATGGACGAAGGTGGTTTTCATGAGTCCAGAGGACATTCCCGTGGTTTCTAAAATTCAACCTTTTCCATTCCTGGCCGGAGCACCCCTTGCCGGAGCTCCATTCTTTTCACTAATTCTATTTATTGTAGATCCCATTGCTACAAACCCTATTTAATAGAACATCATAACTTCTCCATAGATCGAAGTCACATATGAAATGATAGTGTCTGCTTATTGAACACAACGAAAACTGAACTAGAAAGATGCTCCCTCTTGCCACGTTATAGCATGTTCTTGTGTAAAATCACACAGCAGTGATTGGACGTGCCAATTCCGAAGTATAATTCAAGTTTTTTTATTAACCGTTTCACACTTGCATCCCGTGTTCAACTCTTGTCCCAGCCATAATGTTGCAGCTGTTTTTGTACGTCTCGCCTAAAGATTCCTTCCTTCTATCTTCTCCTCCCGCACTAGATGAGCTCACAGTTATCAGACTTGGTTAAACGACTAATCATTATAAAAGTTTGTATTATTAGGCGAGTGAGTTAATCTAGATCAATTTAAGTTACATTAAATTAATGCTTTTTACTTCAGCTAAAAACCTAGTTTGGAAACGAGTTTTCAGAGTCAATCTGCTGGAATGGACTGAATTTAATAGCTATAACCTAGTCTATTTAGAGGGTTTTTCCAGCATCAATGATCAGTAATCAAAATATTTTCGAGCTTGTCTATTCCTAATCAGGTTTTAACCTGTCTATGTACACTTAAACTGGTGGTGCATCAAGGATAAATTTCCTTCTCATAGTCTTTCACGATCAAATCCTAGATGACAAAATACCAAAAGAAAAGTTTTTTGGGAGAGAATTAAACATGATTTTCAGGGTTTTTACTTGTTAAACTACTGGACTTAAAAGTTGGGCTTGCTGAATTAAGGTCTGGCCCAGTCCAAAATAAACCCGCGAAACGCGAAAATTTTCAAAAGAACCATTGACCCTACCTGCTTTTCAACTTTCGAAAAACCCCGGTCCCTAAATTGTAACAACCCAATCTCTCACTGTCTATTTAAATCTTTTCAAATCCGACCATCCACGTTATCGATCCGCGTCTCCTCAAAACCAACCAATCACCACTCACCTCCTCTCCCTATATAAACACAGCGCGTAACTCCATCGACCCCATCCATCAAAAATTCTCCTAAGAAAAAAAATCTTCCTCGCCCCTCTATATTAATCTCTCTTTTTCAAGAGTCCCAAATGGCACCCAAGGCCGAGAAGAAGCCGGCGGAGAAGAAGCCAGCCGCAGCAGAGAAAGCACCAGCGGAGAAGAAGCCGAGGGCAGAGAAGAAATTGCCCAAAGAAGGAGCTAGCGACAAGAAGAAGAAGAGGACCAAGAAGAATGTGGAGACTTACAAGATCTACATCTTCAAGGTCTTGAAACAAGTCCACCCTGATATTGGGATCTCAAGCAAAGCTATGGGTATCATGAACAGTTTCATCAATGATATCTTTGAGAAGCTTGCTCAAGAGTCTTCAAGGCTTGCTAGGTATAACAAGAAGCCCACCATTACCTCTCGGGAGATCCAGACTGCTGTCAGATTGGTTTTGCCTGGAGAGCTTGCTAAGCATGCTGTTTCTGAAGGGACTAAGGCTGTTACCAAGTTCACTAGCTCTTAGGTGGTTAGTGCTTGTTGGGCTTTTGTGGAATTAGGATTTATGTTTGATGTAAAGGTTGTTTAGGTCCTGATCTGAACAAAATCCATGTAGTTTCTTTTGTTCTAATCAATGAAGCTTAGTCTTAGCTCCTATATCGTCTTTATACCTGTTTTGAATGATTTGCTTATCTTCACCGTCCCATTCTGTGCTTTGATTGTTTGGAAATAGTTAGGGTTGGAGGATTTGGGGTTTTTCCTTGACTGGGTCATTTGTGGCAGGACAGCAACCTTAAGAATTTTCCGTAAAAACAAAACCCTGCTTTGCAAATCTCTTCCCATGTAGGCTTGTCTATCTTCCGCACCAAGAGGTTGATCCTGTCTTGTGGGTTATCAACATTTGTGATCTATGACAAAACAAACGTTTTCTTTTAGGTTGATGTTTTTTTTTTTTCCATTCACCAAGCAATCATTCTTATTATATGTAATCTCTAAAAGATGAGATTGAAATGGCAAATGTATCCATAACAGCCTAGGATTTAAGGAAGAGACCGCTGTTTGTGCATTTTAACAAGCAGCTGGAAGGCACAGCAAGATAGCTGCTATGATAACACTCAATAGGGTGCTCAATCAGTACAGTAACTGACATGAAAGAAACCTTGCAAAAGATCATGGAAGAGAACCAAAACATGCATCAAAGAAAAAGAAGAAAAGCATGGAAGTCATTTACCTTTTATCATCTTTGCAGCATCCATGAAGCGCTAAAGCAGTACAAGGAATACAGGAAGTGGGTAAAGTTATTGCCACAAAAGAATTCAAGGTAAACCTCAATTTAGTCTCTAATCTGTGTGCACAATTTAGACTGAATTCCCAATTTACAACTCTTAACAATTAGGTTCCAAATGTTTTCTTGATTTTTTGATTGAGTACTTTCATCAATTTTCATCTATGTTTTTAAGACTACTTTACATATTCTATGCAATAAAATAACTTCATTTCAATGAAATTTGATGGAAAGTTAATGAATATTAACAGATGGACTCGATTGAAGATCCTAGAATATTTGGGACTCGATTGACAAAATTTACTTTTTTCGGTTCTGATAGGTTAGGTATTGAATGATTTTCTCGCTGTTTCTTTAGCTTCCCACGCTTCTCCATCATTTTCAATTAGCAATATTCTAATCGTTTTCTTTACAATGAATTTCTGAGTTTTTTTTTTCCGAAAAAACTCCATAAGTATTGTATATAATATACATATATTTATATTTTTTTTATAAATATCTTAGATATTTATATTAAATTTTTAAGATAAGATATTTATGTATAAAATATCTATTTAAACATAATTTTATTTCTCTAGATTTTAAGTCTCTCTTGGCCAAAAACAAAATAACTATTGGACCATATTTGTAGAATTTCTCTATTTAGACAATACAGATATGATATTAGACTTTAAACAAGATTTAAAAAATATTTAATTCTAGAAAATACAACTAATGTTTTGCTATTTGTTTAAATATTATACTGAATTAAGTATTATAGTGTTTTTTTTTATATATATATTGTTGGCTCCACTAAGTTTTTTGGATCCAATTTTATCAACTCATAAAAAACGCTCTTAATCTTTCTCATTTCTCTTAATAATTTTTTTCAACCTCGTTAATTTCAATGGTTTAATCAAATCAATGAATAATACAAT
>Ga0325414_1006688_pt1 | contig 12249 bp, 9 predicted proteins | sample PopdelMetagenome_8_FD_206183 | JGI IMG/M metagenome (GOLD analysis project Ga0325414, IMG submission 206183) | Populus deltoides microbial communities from Bellville, Georgia, United States - Leaf-PdKOR-R3 | ecosystem: Host-associated > Plants > Phyllosphere > Phylloplane/Leaf | place: USA... | reverse complement strand
ATTACATCAATTTATCTTTCATATGTATCGAGAGATCTAAGAATATCATTGGACCATGTGTTACATCTTGAGACCTCGTGTTATAAACTTCTCGAGACTTACTTTTGATGTAATAATTGGTCAAATGATATTTTAATCGTTATTTTATAAGCAACAAACTAATTATTTTTTTCTATAATATTTCATACCTAAATGGACCAAACTCTATGAAAACCATCAAATGCCTGTTGTAAACTCTCTCTCCCTCCCTCTCTCAAGTTATCTCTTCGTGCGTACTGTTCTTCCTATAACATGCAGCGAATATTTATATTTTGAGCATGCATCAATCTAACATCTGGTGCTACTTCAAATCCCACATATCTGAATTATTTATTCTAGCATTCCCTTTTTATACCTCGTATGTCTTGAACTCTGTATTGGGTTTGCCCTCTCAGTTTCCTTTTGATCAGTAAACCTTTCGTTTATCAGAGGAGAAGAAGAAGAAGAAGTTGTTCTTACATATTTTGTAGTCTATAAAGATGGACTAAAGCTCTCTTTCAATCAATGTGTTTTATTATTTTCAGTGATTATTTTTTCTTCCCAGATGTTAATGAAATTAATAAAACCATGTCTTAAAACATAACTAAATTCCTGTTTAAAAGTCGAAGGACTTCCTTATTAATTGGGTGTTCAAACACCATCACTTCCGATCTTCATATCCGTTTCTAGGCTGGCTGCCACTTTAGTAGCTAGGGTGGGGGGAGGCATATATGGCTGGCTTCCTTTCAAAATATATATATATAAAAAGAAAAATTTGCTTATTTACGAAGGGAGTGCGGTTTTAATGGGTGGCAGAGCTAGATAGTAGGCTTCATCGAATTTAAAGAAGGCAGTTCATATTGACAGGCTAAGGCAAGCCCTTAGAGGAGGTCGTAGGCCTTATTTACGAGGAGCACAGAAAAAGCGAGGACTGAATTTATGTTAATCAGAAAAGGGACAAGAATCACGACAGGCTTAAATTCCAGGGCAACTAAGGTTGCTTAGGTCCATCGGCAACTTTTCTTTCAGCCTGGGACAAGATACTGATGCGAAGAGGCAAAGGTAGGCATCCATTTAGTCGCTAGCTCATCAGATCAGAGTAACTGAGTGAAACCTTTAAGAATGACAACATTAGACGCTGGATTGAGCAGGTATCCATGCAGACGATTGATGTCTGAGTCATCATTAGCAGCAGAAAGAATCGTCAACAGACTTTAGCTTACATAGCCAAATCCAGGCATTTCAAGGAAGCATTTACCAAACGGCTTGAACTGCCCAATAATATGATACAATTTGCAGAATTTGAAGAATTTCTTACAACCTTGAATAACCACCGGGGCCTTCATATTGCTCCATGAACTCATCGTTGAACTTCTTGAAACTGTCCATGATTTCCGGCATGTCTTCCTCTGCCGGTAAAATGGTTGTCCTTAAATGGAATTCCCTACAAGAAAGAATAACAATCAGACACTAGCATTTAATTACAGTTCAGAAACAGACCCATCTAGAGACTTGCTTTTGCACACCCGCAAAAGGAAGGCCGAAGGGGGAAAATGCAAAACCCCCTTCAGAAACAAAAAGTGAGAAGCTGAGAAGAGGAAAAAGAATTCCCCATACCCCTGTCAGATGCTTACATGTCATCTTCATACATACATGATTCATATTGAACGTGAAATTAAAAAGATTCAGTATGTGTTAGGAAATCAATCTGCAGGAAGAGAAACATAACCAGGAGAAACTAGAATCTGCAGAATTCTCTTTTGTTTTGTTTTATTTGTCTGTTTTCATGCATGCTTGTGTGTTTCAAGCAATGTAGAACCATTTGATAGAATACGATAGGAAAATGGCATTTAACCACATCTAAATCAAAATAAAACAACAAGCAGTTACCCTTCTTTCTGTCCAAATCCTGAACCAGGGACAGTGGAAATGCCAGTGGCCTCCAAAAGCTTGAGACAGTAGAAAACATCAGGAACTTTTCCAGCCATTTTGGCAGCGTCTATTGCTTTAGGTGGCAGTCTTATTTGAGGAAATGAATACATGGCACCTAAAACCAAATTCTACGATGTCATACAATGATCACATATAGATTGGGAAAGAGATCACGAAATGAAAGACGTTAAAAATAGCTAAGAAACAACAATTTACCTTCTGTGAAATTGCATATCACATTTCTGCAGCTGTTGAATCCATCAGTCATCATCCTAGCTCTTCTCCTTAAAGATTCCAGGATCCCTTTGCTGCGTTTTTTTTTTTTTTTTTATCATAAAACACTGTTATTACCTGCTCCAAGCAGACAATTCTTTGACTTTGACAGTGGACATCAACATCCATTAACTAGTTTGGTAATCAGATTGACAGTTTAGCATGGTACTAGATCAAAGGGGAATGTCCTTGGTTCCATTTCATAAGATTATCATGAATACTGAATTGACTCCCAAAGAACTAAATCTTAGCAGGCATACCTTTCCCTAATGAACTGCTCATATGAAATATCTCCAGGTTTAGGCGGGTTGACCATCAGCCCCATCTGTAAAGAGGTAGACTTTTTAATTGGAGTAATAACGAGAAACAAGAACTGGATTTCCCAGTTAAATAGATAAAAATACCACTACAGAGTGTGCAAGTCTACTTACGAATATCTGTGCAGGGACATTTGGACTGAGTGATACTGATGCAACCTTATAAATCTCATCAACAGTCTGCAGCATAAATCATAACAAACAAAAATGACTTTTGGATGTTTGTAGTTCAAATACTGCCGGAATTTAAAGATCCTTCTTATGTTTAATTTCAATATTGCAGGTCGCAAAATACATGAGACTGAAAACAGTGAACAATTATTATGGAAAGGAGAAATCTATTTGATAAAAAGAAAACCTTTGGAGGAATGTTGGTCATCTCAAAGTATCCACCCCGCTGCCCACATTCACCCCAATATCCTTTGGACACGGTGTGGAAAGAAATGAGCTGAACTTCCTTGCTTACGGGTGGCCCCATGCCCATCAAAACCTTCCAAAGTCGCACCAAAAATATGACTAATACAAGTTGTAACTCCAGGTAACAAACACTTGAATTTCGAGGCAAAACAATATTTACCTTTCTAGCACTGATAAAAGGACGCTCATCCTGATAAATGTTCTGCTGATAAACTTCGTCTCCAAGAAGAACCAAGTTTTCTTGGTAACAGAAGTGCAAAATTTCCCTTAAATTAGCTTCACTAAGACACTGACCAGTGGGGTTGCCTGGGTTAATAATCACCATTGCTCTTACCTGATCACATATCAATCATGTTAGAGATTTATTTTGCAGTGATGAGTGCTACAAGATAAGTTGGGTCAGCAGGTAATTAATGCACGTTTAGTTTTCAAATGGAAGAGGACAATAAACCAATCTTCACAAGTATATATATATAATCTCAGAGGGTGATTGTTCAAATAACTGGCTAAACCCGGACAGTTAAACCAGTACCCTGATCCATTCTGTTTTTACAGTTTTCAGTTAACTTCTTAGGTTTCAATTTCCAAATAGATAGCAAGCAATTGCATATATAATAGGAAGAGTCAAAGCATACTAACAGTTATTCCTTTAGAGCGAGCTTGTGCAACTGACTGTCTCAGGTCATTTACATCAAGACCCCAGTTTGCTGTCTCTTCTAGAAAATATGGAACAAGGGAGCCCCCAAATAGAGAAATTGCAGCAGAGTAAAGTGGGTACTGTGGCACTGGAACCAAAATCTGACAAATATGCAGTTTTTGTATTAACAAGCATTATCTTGTAAACGGTACTATAATCGTACTAAGACAAAGAAAACCTCCATTGTTACCAGCAGGAAAGAAGGGATTGGAAAGTTGTAGAAGAAGCAGCCTACATTCAATCAAAGAGGGAGACAAAAGTACTTGCAGGGAAGTATACTTACCCCATCACTTTCACCTCTGATAATAGTATTCAAGATCTGCATAACACCTTTGCTGGCACCATCAGTGAGAAATATGAGTTCTGGGTCACTGTCAAGAAAGCAAGCAGCAAAGTGAACTTCGGCTTACCACTTCCAGTCCAAAGATAACTATTTATTCGAAACACAACTTTGGTTTTTATTTTTTTCATGTAGTCAAAGAGTTGAACAATAAAAATCATTGGCTATAACACATCACCTTGGATATCCATCACGCCTTTCAATGAAATCTGCTACCTCCTTCCTAACTCCCGGCATACCTCGGGAGTCAGTGTAAGCACCTAAACATATGAACAAGAGTGGCTTTAATTTGCATTGCAGGCTGATGTCTCAGTGGAACTACTCTTTAACTAGCTAGACTTCAGCAGCACAGTATTGAAAACCATAAAGTTGTTAAGACAAGAACATCTATGAAAGGAATATTGGCGAGAATGAAATAACAATTAGGAAAGATATGTGTAGAGGAGGCATAAGGGGAAGCATCTAGAACACAACCAACTAAAAAAAAATCTTAATATTTCAATGCATGTGATCTAATGACCCTCCATAGACCACCCCCATATACGCGTGATACACCGAAATACTCGATACAATTGCTTTGGATTTTTCAACCCTATCCCAAACTTGTGTAAGAAAAGGCAGATAAGAAGAAGATACCTAGACCACCAATAGTCATAGCAAGATAATGTTTAGCTTTTGCAATTGCATCCGCAGGGAAAAACAATCCTACATTTGGATCATCTAATAGAAATGGAGCTTGGCAGAGAGCAACCACCTGCAATAGAACTTTTCATGGTTCAACTCGACTATATAGACAAGAATGCATAAGCAACTCAAAACAGTTCGTTTAAGCAGTAAATACATAAGATAAATAGACAGGAATATAATATACTTCAACTTAACCTGGCGAGGAAAGGTAAGTGGCTTCTGTCCAAGCGCATGAGGATTGCCGACATTTGTGAAAATAATCTACCGAATAAATTTGAAGCAGTGAGACTCAGAGAAATATGCATAGGATAATGACATGTTATACAAAAAAAAAAAAAAAATCAATTATTTGTCCTGGTTGATTAAAGCCAAAATACAGATGCCATCTCATGGTTTTAAAAGGAAGAAAATGATATGTGAAGTAAGATTTTACACATAAAGTAACATGTTAAGGCCCTAGAATAATATCAGGTCTAACGTTTAAGATTGTCATTGATAGCCAAGTGCAGGGCCGTGGAGGATTAATTGCTATTGCATGGCTCATGGCTGTGCTACGAAATATGCAAGAACATGTTTTTGCGGATACATGCTGTTCTTCAATAAACAAATTATACGCAATAGAAAATGCATCTCATATAGGACTAAGTTTTCACATTTGACGAGAGAAAAGCGTCCCTCTAATGAAAAATGCACGTTACAACATGTGACAAGTCCTTCATGAATTCAAAAGAAGAAGAAAGGGAATACAAACAAGAGGTATATCCAACAAAGGAACGGCATTGATTTATACGAACACTTGGAAGACACTGAATAAGCAACCGAAACTAGAAGCAATTGATAAAGATTAGTCAGCAGATTCAAAATTGAGGTGTGCAAAATCAAGTAAAAATCTCCAGTTGTTGCATCCTGATAAACCCAGTAGAAACTCAACACATTTAAATCCACTTAACATCATAAGCAAAATTATGAACAGCAACATTTCTAAAGAAAACTTGAGCAGACTACACACACACACACCTTCTTCCCTTCCTTCTGGAGCTCAGAAGCTCGAAGATACAACTCGCCTCTAACAGCATACTGAACCTTCTTGACATTTTCATTCAACGATTCATAGTCTAATGCTCTAGGTGCCATGACAGTTAGTCTACCTTCTCACCCGGTCTGAAAAATCAAGTAAGACAGCAAACTCAGTTCCTAGCCATCAATTTTCTTCAGAAAACATTAGAATGAAAACTAAACATTGGATGAAGCAACTGCTCTGTGATCTTAAGAAAAATTGCCCAATTGTCAGAATTTTAAATCTAATAACAACATTTCCAGCTACGAATTTTGAAAAGGAATTCACAGCAACCAACGAATAATTATATAACAAATGAGCCAGAGAAGTCAACGAAAACCATCAAACATTTTAGAATCAGACAAAGAACATGCTAACACCACTTCAAAAGGGAAAAATAATTGAAAAAAAAACCTCAAACCCAAGATAGAGCAAGAAAGAATAGATCAAATTACATTCACGAGAAATCCCTTAAAAAGATTAAGAAAAAAAAAACATCAAATGGTTTGGTGAAGCTACCTGGCTATGACACTGTTTTGGTAAGGGAGATTCAATGGTGTATTTTCTGCTTGGGCGGGCAAAGACAGGAACTAAACTATGCTGCATGCACAAGAGCAGAATTTCTTTTTTGTGTCAGCAAAAAAATCTGGTTGTGAGGATATACATATATTTTTTATTATGTGGCAGCAGTCAGCACATGCACTCAATATTGGCAGCACCAGAGCCACTGAAATTTGGACTTGTTCTGGACTATTGTTTTGTTTATTTAACCCAAAGGGATAAAGCTATCAGTATTCAACAAGTGTGGTGTAGCTTCAAACACTGAGTTCTTGGTAGAGACTCTCCTCGTGGTCATCTCTCTTGGTTTTACTTTGCTGGAGTCAATAGGAGTCACTCTCAGCTCAATGCCTGAGTGATCCTAGCATAGCTACTAAAACCTGTCACGAGTGGTTAGTTAATTTGAGAGATTTAAGATGTGGAGCCTAATTTATATCGAATTGGATAAAATATAATTTAATGAATTTTGATCAACTTAGCTGACCTCATCTAGTTGATCATATTAATATTAAAAAAATAAAATAATATCGTTTTAATAAAAACAATTAATCTGGATAATCTTATCCATATAATAAATATGACCATTTAGTGAATTAAAATAACTTGAATAATTACGTAGTTTTATATACTATTTATTTTTTATTCAGGCTATGATTTATTCTTAAAAAACATCTATTGATGATATATATATATATATATATATATATTTTTTATATAAATATATTACAAGAAAGAGCTCTTTGGAAGCATAAGGTAGCATGAAAATGGCATGTTGGAGCTTATAATAAATCTCTTTAGAAGCTCTTAAAAGAGCTCTTCAGAGAAAGCTCAAAGAAAGCTGCAATATATTTTAAAAAGTACAGATCAACAGTGATAGCTGACAGCCTCCAACCAGAAGTAACTGCTCGTCTGATTTCTAGTTTCTCTGTATGAGAATGATTTTTGTATTTGCTGTATCCTTATTTAGGTAATCTTGGGCGGCCTCTCCTTTGTAACCAAAGAAGAAAACTAGTATGTCCGTTAAACGAAGAGACATGTCAAGAATCGACAATGTCATGGTATTGGAAAGCAAATTTCGACACCAACAATCATTTCGAGCCCTTGCGTTCAAGGGCCTCTGCAAATGACTGCAAGAACTAAACTACTGCGTTCTTCTTCAGCTCTTATATTGTTTTCTTTCTTACTTCCCAGGAAAAGAAGAAACGGGGCTGTTGCTGTCAGGTTGATTAAAGGATGAAAGAAACAAAGGGAAGCAGAAGCAACACATCCAAGTCGCTAGTAAGAGCTTTTTAAATCTTAATTATTCTCATAAAGTCAAGTAAATTTGTAAGCGCATTGTGTTAACTGTTATGCCTGCAATTCTCAATGCTTGTATCCTTGGAAAAGAAAATAGCTAATGCAAAGATAAAAAGGATAAACAATCCCTTAAAATTTACAATAGGAACAAAACCACATGGAACACTTCCTTGCACAAGATTACAAAATCTGTTCCGAGCCAAAGAGACAGTCGCAAAAAGCTCTGCGCAGACGGGAAAATCAACATCCTTCCAGTCCCATTTCCACAGCTAATGCGAAAGGGGCATGGCTTATTCTATGCCCTGATACATGTATGATTATCCTTATTCCTTTTCATACAGCTGTTGTTAGTACTAGTACATCAGACAAAATTATGCTTGCAAAGAGCCCAGCAGACAAATTATTGTACACTACACTACACAACCAAGCAAAGTGTGTAGCTGGTAGTTTCCTTCTATGCAAACGAGCATGCTGGACTCATTGTAGGTGGTGAAATATTCTATATTTGACTGCCGTTAATTGAAACAGCAAGGCATGGATTCTTCTCTGCATGGTTGTCGGATCCGGCGAGGGATCGACTAATCTGAAAAAAAGTTTTGGGTTGTTGAGTCACCGAGTTAATCCATGAGTTATTGAATCATTAGTTAACCCGAATCAATTATTTTTGTTAAAATAATATCATTTTACTGTTCTTTTATTTTTTTCAAATTTCTTGTTATTAATGCTATCGGATTTGATTAAGTAAATCATATCATTAAAGACATGATTGCATCAATTAAGTTTTATCCAGTTAATATTTTGTTAAATTCAACTTTTCCAAATTAAGTTAAACAACCATGCTTCAACCCATTGAGGAAGTGTGTTCATTGGTAAATCAACAGACAAAATTGTCTCAATCACTAAATTGTAAGCATCGACATAATTAATTATATCATCTTATAATGGATGGGGGAAATACTTTGGAAATTACAAAAACCATATCATATTCAAGATGGAGAACTACAACTCTCCTTGTAAGAGCCTAAAAACAAAGGGGGTGGGCCACATGAAAAATGTCAATCCGACACAATTAACTGTTGTGTTCTGATACAAAATAAACAAACAGGTAATGAAGGAGAGAAGAAACTATAGTTTCTAGCTCCATCACTTCATCTCATTTTCTTCCTCTCTCACGGGAAAAAAGTTCCTATGCTCTACAACCATGACTTTCCACAATTTCCTTCTTGGTCTCCTGATCACTTTAATGGCAACCCTAGTAGCTATAGTTTTCGCCCCTGATGACTCCACCAATTCACCAAATATGTACCCATTTACTTGCTCCGATTCTGAAGACATCAAAATTTGTAATGCCTCACTGTACCATACCAACTACGACAGCTTACAGAAAGAACAGCTTGCTTCCATTTATGGTGTCAGCCCAGCCCAGATCATTTCTATTTCCTATGCAAGCCGACAAGACTATCTTGTAACGGTACCCTGCTCGTGCAAAAATATCAGTGGCACTGTTGGATACTTCTATGATGTAATCCACAACGTAAGTCAAGGAGAACTGTTTTCTAATGTTTCAGCTCAGATTTTTAATGGGCAAGCTTGGTGGGTTGAAGATGAAGCGTGGTTGTTTAATCCAAGAAATAATTTCTCCATGCATCTCTTGTGTGGGTGTACAAAAAGCAAATCCCAAATTGTGGTAACATATACTGTTCAGCAGCATGACACATTATCAGATATTTCAACCAGGCTATCATCTACAGTAGGTGGCATACAGAGCATGAACATAAATCTGATTAAGAACCCAAGTTCCATAAATGTGGATTGGGTGCTGTTTGTTCCCATGGACAGTAAACCGGCCTCTGGAAAAGGTGAGTACGGGTTCTTTCCCAAATTTTCAATATTTCATCGATATAGAAGATAAATGGAGATATATCATTTATGTTTCCAATGTCTCCGTTTCTTCTATCTTGAGAGAGTAATCATGCGCTATGTTTCACAGCAATATTTGTCTTTTCGGGGAAAAGAAAATTAATCGCATCCATGTATGTATGTTTGCATGAAATGCAGAACTAGATTGAAATTGAGTAAAATCCTGTGTAATTTTTCTTACATGTATCTTTGTCTTGTGTTTCCATTCAGGATCAGAAAGGGGACACAAATGGATAATAATCGTCGGCATACTATCTTCTCTGACAGCACTTTCAATCATCACATTGGTAATCCTCCTTCTTAGGAGAAAAGGATGCCGACAGAACAGCGAGGAGGACTTGAAACATGTATCCAAAAGCATGAGCACGAACAGAGCATTTTCCTTGCAGAGTCTGTACAAGGGAAGTAACGAAGGTTAGATTTACTCATGGAATCTGAAAAATCATAAAAAAAAGTCGGATTAGTTTTATTGTACATGGAAATAACTAGGGTAGCATTAAATTCAGCTGAGACGAAAGAGCCTGCAGTAAGTGATGAGTTTGCATTCTGCAGATGGGACAGCTTTTGAATCAGAAAAACCAGTCGTCTTTAGTCTAGAAGAGATTGAAGAGGCTACAAAAAGCTTTGACAAAACGAAGAAAATCGGAGAGGGTGGATATGGATGTGTGTACCATGGATTATTGCGAGGACAGGTATAGACTTCTTTCTTGATTTCTCCCGAACCCATGCTCATAAGAGAAGGTCTCCAAGGTAGAAAAAAAAAAGTATGAAAATACGATTTTTCCTTGCAATATTCAGGAGGTTGCAGTAAAGAAGATGAGATCAAACAAATCCCATGAGTTTTTTGCAGAGCTCAAGGTCTTATGTAAGATCCATCACATAAATGTGGTGAGTGATCATTAACCATACTCGTCAATCTCAACGCAATTTTGCAAAGAAACATTTGCCTCTATTTACCAAGTATAAATCATGTAACAGGTGGAACTTCTGGGTTATGCCGGTGGAGATGATCACTTCTACTTGATTTATGAGTATGTTCGAAATGGGTCACTTAGTGATCACCTTCACGATCCATTGCTAAAAGGTATTCAAATTAGCGGTACAACATATGCCTCTTAGTTTAGTAAGATGACTTTTCTGCTGCTAAATGTATTATAGGGTAAGCCTAAGATACCTCTCTGTTAGTTCATAATGAACCCAGAAGAGAACCATGTCATTTTTTCCTTTGAAAAGGATGTTCTTTGAGACTAATGAGTTGTATATTTAGTTATCTGTAGGTATCACAAGACAGGATTGATGTCTTTGGAAAACATGGTTTCAACTTCCTATAGATGGAATATTTTACAAATTTGTTGAGCATTTGGTTTGCAAAAGCTTTACATTTAGGCATTTAACAGACAAGAAAGCTAGCTAGCAGCTGAAAAATGGGGTCTTGAATCAGGTCACCAGCCACTCTCTTGGACAGCAAGAGCACAGATTGCCCTTGATGCTGCAAAGGGAATTGAATACATCCATGACCACACCAAAGCACGCTATGTGCACAGAGATATAAAGACAAGTAACATTCTACTCGATGAGGGACTGCGAGCAAAGGTACTTAAAACATGTTTTACTAGCAGTTTTTTTATGCTATTATTATCATCATCATACTTCATTCTCTAATGATACACAACTGTCTTTGACCAAATGAAATGAGTTTTCCTCGATGTTAGAGCGAGCTTCCATCGTTTTATCAGACAAGACCTTCTAAAATGGAAAACACAATTAGCTAATCATCATCTGGCTCTATAGGTTGCAGATTTTGGATTGGCAAAGCTTGTTGAACGAACCAGTGATGAAGATTTAATAGCAACACGACTGGTAGGAACACCAGGCTATCTTCCACCAGAGTAAGTCTGTTATATCCTGATTGAATTGTGTGTGCGTGTGTGGTGTCATTCTAGTTTGAGAAAGGAGAAAATTGATCTGTCTTTCTGATTTTACGTACTGCTTGGAAAGATCTGTGAAGGAGCTGCAGGTGACTTCCAAAACTGATGTATTTGCATTTGGAGTAGTTTTAGCTGAGCTGATAACAGGACATCGTGCACTTTTGCGTGACAATCGAGAGAGCACCAAGATGAAATCACTCATCACAGTTGTAAGCTTTACACATAATTACTCAATCATTCTTAATATAATTCTTGCATATATTTTTCTGTATTATCATATATATGCAACTATGGTCAATACTTACCTGATACATGCTGTCAGGTCTACAAAATTTTTGAAGATAAAGATCCAGAGACTGCTTTAGCAGATGTCATAGATAAAAATCTTCGCAACAGCTACCCCATGGAGGATGTCTACAAGGTTATATATTTAAATATAGCTTGATCTTATTACTGTATCTGTCTCGTGGATTTCTGCGTTGAGCCTATACATAGGACACATTAGTATATTCCTATTATGTATTTTTTTTTAATGAAATTGAATATGAATGTTTTTGACAAAATTCAACAGCATAACATCATGATGTTAATAAATCATTTTCCATGTATATAGCTTAATATATGATAATTAAAATAATAAAAAAGTTGATAATAATATATATAACCATGATTTTTCTTTCTATTTGGTTGCAGATGGCAGAAATTGCTGACTGGTGTTTGAGCCAAGAAGCAATTAATAGACCAGAGATGCGAGAAGTGGTTCAAAAATTATCTATGATCGTAGTGTCCTCAGTAGAGTGGGAGGCTTC
>Ga0325414_1006687_pt1 | contig 12249 bp, 11 predicted proteins | sample PopdelMetagenome_8_FD_206183 | JGI IMG/M metagenome (GOLD analysis project Ga0325414, IMG submission 206183) | Populus deltoides microbial communities from Bellville, Georgia, United States - Leaf-PdKOR-R3 | ecosystem: Host-associated > Plants > Phyllosphere > Phylloplane/Leaf | place: USA... | reverse complement strand
CAAACATAGACATATAACTAAAACTGTACTTGTTATGCTTTTTTATTCTCATGTCCCTCTAAAATTCCAGGTTGATGCCTGCAACACTGCCACTTTCACAATTAATTGGTTGCCAGCTCTTACAATTTATAACATGTCTTCATTTGAGATATATTATATGTTAAACCACCATCTTACTCTAATTTTCATCTATTTGAATGTTTAGTTTTTCCCTACTTATGAGATTATGCTCCTCGCAAATTGAATCTTTGTAGTTGGTCATGTGTTTTGTTTGGCTACAACATGTCTCATCATGGTTTTCATTACCTTGATCGTTTAACTAATCAAGTCTTTACCTTCAGACATGATATTTTTTATGAACATAAATATTCTTTTCCAGAACTTGCCTACTCTAGATCTCTATTTAGTTTCTTTGTTAATGCATTTCTTGAGCCAATTCCAACCATCACCAGACTCTGAGGTCCATTCCTCACAGCAACACAATTCTTTATCACTACTATGTCGCTCTTGTTTAACTAATACATCTACAAGTTTTGTGCCACCATTTATTTTGCAGGATTCAATTACAAAGCCATCTTTGGCACATGAACAAGACTTTAGATCCTCTTCACAATCAATTTACATTCTTTGAACTCTTGCTAGTTGCTACCTTTTTTCAGCTGACTGTTCCCCTTATAGATGTTTGCGTATATATACGAGCTAGGGTGAATTTATGTTTCTGTTCACGCAAATTCGATTTATCGATTTGTTTCGTCCTATGTGAATTTATGTTTCTGTTCATGCAAATGGGATAATTGAATCCTGGAACTCTTCTTTCTTCTTAGTGAGTTTGGTTGCTTATATGCGGTATAGACCCTTGTGCACTTTGTAATTAACTCTTGCAAGTGTTGCATCAATGACATTCAGGTGGGCGGCCATTGCTTCTCAACTACCAGGGAGAACAGATAACGAGATCAAGAACTTGTGGAATACACACCTGAAAAAGCGCCTTCTTTGCTTGGGACTTGATCCCCAAACTCATGAGCCCTTTTCATCCCGTGGACCAGTCATTAAAGGACCTGCATCCCCAGCTACTCGCCATATGGCGCAGTGGGAGAGTGCTCGGCTGGAAGCCGAGAAACGCCTTTCAAGGGAGTCCTCACTCTTCCTTCCACCGATGGTGGAAAAAATTGATTGTGATCACTTTCTGCGCATATGGAACTCTGAAGTTGGAGAATCCTTTCGAAGGATCAACATGGGAGACAATAAAACTGCATGCCAAAGTCCTGTTTCTCAGGCATCTTCGTCGACAAAATGTGGATCAATTTCAGCTATCACTGCAGATATTATCCCCAACTTATCACGGTCCCCCGCCACAGCAAGCAATCAAAATGAAGATATGGATTGGAAAAGCCCCATATCCTATGCAGAAGATGTGCTGGCTGGGTCTGATTCAAGTTCAGCTGAATTGGAGGATTTAACAGACTCCACATTACAACTTCTGCTGGATTTCCCCATTAACAACGACATGAGCTTCTTAGATAAAAATATTGACAGCTATGCCACTTCATCTGCGATGTTGACTGGACCCTCCATGATATGCCCTCTATGAAGCATGCACGAAAATGTTGCTGTGTATAATGAATCTTCTTTTGCCAGGATGTTTATATGCTCTATTTTGGCACTACAATTTCTGAAGCTAGTTTAAGAGCGAAGGAAGTTAAGAACCAAGCCTGCGGCAATTGTGGGTAGTTTTTCAGCCTACTGTTAGAATTTCCTTTCCTAGTTTTATTTACTCGGTTCCTTGCTGATTATATATCAAAGATACATATATACTTTGGGACCTAAACTTCCAGGTTTAGTTTCGCAACTATGCTATATATGCGATGCTAAAATCATATTGCCAGGATAATTGTTTCTACTATCCATTAGAAACCAAGCTGCACCAAGCTGCACCAGGTTATGACTCTGTTTTGTGAAGATACTGGCATGATTATGTTAATGTGATTTTGGACTCGATAATATTTATTTACGTGGAAACTGTACTGTGTAGGAAGCAGCAGTTGATGCTAGCCCTTTACCCTGCCATAGCAATATGGTAGATTAGTAGTTGTGTTCCGAAGGGGAAGGATACTACTGAAGGACCAAAACACAGCCTTTCGATTTTGTATAGACCTAGTTGTGGTGATATAATGTTTCTGAAATCTTCTTGGCAATCAATAATGGCTTACTGTCACCAAATATAAGGAAAAATTCTCACTTCTGAAATCTTCTTGGCAATCAATAATGGCTTACTGTCACCAAATATAAGGAAAAATTCTCACTGTGACTTCTCAACAGTCATTAGCTTTCAGAAGATACCGAAAAATATGAAAAGGATGTGCTCGACAAGGCAACCTCACTAGTATGCCAAGAGAAGCCAGCTCACAAACATGTTAAACTTGTTTCTCACAGATCAAATATTGTATTCCTATACATAAACACACTGAATATTTAAATTTGCCGATGTTTAATGAAAGAAGACATGAAACCATGTGGGGCAAAAAAAAAAAAGAAGCAAGCAAGCAAGAAAAACAAGGAGTTAAAAACACTATATGCAGAGGAAGAATGATGATTCAACTTTCCGCTTCCATGCTAGGCTCCTAAAGTTGCGACTTCAGAAGCAACCAAGGAGCTTTTTTGGGGTTTGCCCAGTAGCACGGTATTTTGCAGCCGTCTCCCCTGCCTTCAAGACCTCTTCCCCGCGTTTGGCTTCAACAATTGCCTTCTTTTCCTCAGCTTCTTTGTGAATTAAAGCAATCTTGTTTTTCATTTTCTCTGCATATTCTGCCTTTTGCTTCTCCAGTTTTTCCTGTCAGCCACTTATTTTGTTATTGTGGATTCCAAAATGCTAAAAGAACCACAGTATAAATGGCAGGATAGTAACCCGTCAATTTCTTAATTTTAAAGCCTCAATCATCCTGAGATTGTTACAAGGATGTTTTAACTGGGTGGGGCGAGGGATTGTCAATCACTTGGAAAACTATGCACCATAGCATCAAAAGAACTTCAGAAATTAACAAAGAACCAAGATGACAAGAGTTCAGTTACCTCCATCTTTCTCAGTTTGGCTTCCAGAGCTGCCTTTTTGCTGTTCTCCCAGGCAGCAACAGCGGAGAGATTTTTCTGAGACCTGTTAATCAGTTATAGCACGTGCAATTTGTCAGCAATCAACTTCCTCTAAATCATTTAGAAAACAGAGAAAAAGTTAAACAGCACCACTCAAAATTTGCCGCACCAGAAAAAAGACATGGTCAATTGTTTAATGCACAAAATCAGTTCCAATTCTTCAACTTTCGGTATTTTTAGGTCAAATAGAGGACTGATCCTTGCTCTACTTGTACACACACACACACACACACACACACACATATATAATGTGTATTTTAAAAGCCATACTGAAAAAGGAATAGAGGTCTAAATGTTTTTACGAGAGGTTTTCTTAATGGGATTAAATAAAGCATTACAGTAAACCCCACTCGTACGCACAAAGCAAGCAAAATATTCTGTAAACTCAAAGCAAAGAGTGAGAGGGACGAGAAAACCTTACTTGTTCTCGGCTTTAGTTTTCTCGCTGTCTTCCCATGCCTTGATAAAGGAAAGTCTCTTTTCTTTTTCAAGGTCAGCAAGAGCTACATCTGAAAAACAAAACATCAAACGTCAGATCATTGCTTGGCGAACATTAAACCTACGCTCCCTATGCAAAATGAATTTCTTAATTGTGTTCTTCTCAAGAAGTTAGGATATATATATATATATATACAATAAACAATCTCAAAACTGCCCGTAAGAAATTCCCAAAAGATGACAATGGACTAAAACTGGACAGAATCCCTCAGCCAGTACAAGAGAATTCAGCCAGGAATAAACTCATTCATTTTCCAAAGAACATCCTAATGCTCCATTACTCTTAGTGACTACCATGTCATGGAAGATGGGAATAGGACTAAGAAGGAGTCTTGGCAACTACAAGTACCTCTGTCAATTGATCCGCCTGAAACCTTCTTCGGAGCAGGTTCTGTCTCTGCCGAAAACAGAAAATAATTAGAAGCAGCTAAAGATTTGCATGGATGGTAAAATTAGGTTGATGAGGATGTGATTCATATAGAAAGAATTTTTTTTTTTTAATTTTCAGTCACCAACACCCTATTTTAGTTCGAACAAGCAATGTACACTAATCAAATTACAAGGAAAAAAAGAAAATTTTGACAAAGCAACAGGGTTTAGACCTCGTGATCAACCCTGGGATACATTAAGTCATGAAATGTATTCTTAACACCTTAATTGGTATAGAGGAAGTGCTCAATACCACTTATATTGATCCCATTCATTATTCATCATAAAATAGCTTGTTTTACAGCCGAGGCACCATCACTTTTGAGTTAATTATTATTTAATAAGAAATTTATTCTGTCAAAAGACAACAGTAAAAAGATTAATGAGAAAAGTCATGCCCAAAAGGGTCACAACAGGCAACAACTTTGGTCTAAGCTATTTGCAATTTTCACATGGGAGAGTGGAGTTCCTATTCAAGAGCCTGGAATTGCATGATCGATGCTACTTCATGTATGCCTTTATCAAGCCATATAAAAGCATAAAACCATTTATGGATGATAGTATATCAAACCCAATTAGTTCCTTTTTGGGTGTCATTATACCAAGATACGGGCAAATCTACCAAGTAGGGGCTGTATTCCAGCTAATTTTTTTTTCGAGACACCATTTTTCTCCAAATAAAGTTTAACTATTGTAATGCCACTGTGCTTAGTAGGGACTTATCCTCACAAAATGTCAAATAATTGAGCAAGCAACTTGCAAGGTTGTGAACAACAGCTAGTTTCACGACATAGAGAGAACAAACAGTCTAAAAGTCTTTGAATTACAGGTACATACCACCAAAAGAAATATGTTTATCCAAAGAAGTATCCAGTACATACAGGTTGTATTGCATTTACAAAGCCTTCAAAAACAAGATACGAATTTGACACGAAAATCATATTAGCTAGGATTGCTTTGGATACCCGAGGATTAGCTCTCTAAAAGAGGATTCTCCTTTTAAAATATCAATTCAATCATGAGAGTTTTCCTTTTCCTTTTCTTTCTTTTGAGATTAACGATGGATTAGTTAACAAAGGGTGGGATTCAAGCTCAAAAGCATCCATGAGCTTCAATCCCGTTGGCGAGTACTGTCTTTGATACATTAAATCAGAAAGGAAAAAAAAAGGTTGTAAGAAATTTAATCCCTTAAAAAACCTGTTAAATAATTCTTTCAATTTAAAAATTTAAGCTATTAATTAAGTTCCAGAATATTTATATTATTTTCAAAATATTTATCAAGTAAAAATTATTTGCCCTGCTACTTGTATAGATCCCGTAATTAATTTTAAAAAACTAAAAACTATTTCAATCTAAAAGTTAAGCTAGCCACGTCTATTTAGAAATTTTACTTACAATTTTTTCTTCTAAAAAAACAAAAGCCAAGACAGAGAGACACAGAAGGAGAAGATAAGCTTCCAAAACAAAGAGGGAAAAAAAAAGACTCTATGTAGCGTTATCCAGACATAGCCACAGGAAGAAAGAAAAATCAGAATCGGAAACTGATCGATTTATTTCTGAAAATAAAGTTTTCAAGTCAAAATCATATTGATTATACCAACTTCTAAACATAAAATCAATAAAATTAAAAACTACCACATTCAGCCATTTCCATTCCAACCTCACTAAAAACTCCTAATCACATCCACCATTTCAAGAGAAAATGAACGTGCGTTTAATTTGGCTTCTCATAATTCTCCTGAAAAATAAATAAAGAATCAGGGACAAAGAACTTACTTTCAACAACAGCAAGAGCTTTTGATTCCTCAGCAGCAGTAGCTGCCTTCTGTTTCTCTGCAGCCACTGGAGGTGGTGGAGCAGTAACTTTCCCATCGGCCACATTACTTTTAGTCTCCACTGGAGCTGGAGCCACGGGCGTTACAGCCTCTACCTTCTTCACCTCCTGCTCTGCCATCTCTTCCTCTTCAGCTTCTCTTCAACTATCAGCTAGCTCGAAAAAATCTCTATTTGGCAACGTCAATAATATTTTCTCGTGTCCTTTATAGCTGCAAACAACGTGTGTCGCATCACTGCCAGTTATTTTACTGTTGATTTTTGAACCGTTGATTAGAACACAAGAGAGGGGGTTTTCTCGATCCAGCGGTGGGTGTGTAAAGCAGGCATAAAGAAACATTCGCGTAGGAAGCGTGGAAAAATTGCTTTTTAGCGACAGGTAAAACAGGTAAAGAGAGGCGCATAACAAGGAGTGATGTCGGCATCTGATACGACGACGTAGAGCGGATAAATACAAAACGGGCGAAATGATTGTCCGAGGAAGCGGGGCCCAGTTTAAAGCAGAAGCCTGAAGACATTGATGGGAAATAAAATACGACAAGTGTCATGGTTTTATTGCCAACACCTCTACTGTCAGAGACCCCAAAAAACCTATCTTGATGGGATACTTTTGAATATATTGCCTGTATGCTTGCACCCCATGCTTCATCGTCTTCGACGCCCTCGGTCCAAAATTCACTCTGTTGCTGCAAAGTGCTGACAACAACTATAGAATTACCCATGTAATATTTCTCCTCGTAGATGTGGTATGTCGTGAGATTAATAATATGGGGTTTTCCAAGTGGCATGTTACCGTTTCAATCTCTTTTAGATTATGATCGTTAATCGTGGTACTAACAAAAGGCCACCGGATGCCTGCTGGCTGGCGAGCATGTGCGGCATGGGACCCCAAATTGGGCGGTTGCTTTCACTGCTGTCATGTGGAGGATTATGCCGATGAGTGATGACTAACTGGCAAAGCAAAGCATTGAATCCGCTTTTGAAGACCAAAGATGTTAATTTGCATGCCCTACTGCCTTGTCATGCTTAATCATCTTCTTTGATTGAATTTTTTTTTTTGGGAATATATACTTTAATTGGATTGTTAAGATAGTCTGGGAATGCAATACCATAATCATAAAATCTAACAGTTTTCTACTGGGTAACTTCATATTTGTCCCCGGCTTACAAATCTTTTCTCAATTGGGCTCCTAACCTAAATTTTAAACCAATTGGGTCTCAAATGTGTCCAAGGATCCTTACTTGTACCCTTTCTTCAAAAAATAAACCCCATCATTTTCTCAATTGATTCCCAACCTACAAAAAAACGGTAGATATTCTTGCTGACAGAAGGATGGAATCGAGAATCTCTTAGTACATTAGGGACTCAATTGGTGAAATAAATATCTTGGGATCCAATTGAGAAACTGTAATGGATTGGGGGCTAAGTCGAGCCTATCCTATTTATGTATTTCTCTTCTTAGCTCGTCAACTAGCTAGGGTTGAATTCCGAAATCAAGTGGAGTACTAGATGTGGTGTTTTTTATGCTCCAGCATGTGTCGAGTAAAATAACATAGTTTTACTAATTAGGGTAGCATAGACCACTCTAAGGCTAGCGAGAAGACTGGTTACAAACTTACAAGTGAAAGGACTGACGATGGTGGAAAATAAAAGAAAAAATAATAATTCGCATGTTAAATGTTTTAAAGAGTTTGGTAGAGAAACGGTGGTGGGTTTATTGAATTGCAGTGAGCACATTGATGTGACTTTCGACACGAGTACAGTGGCACGGTCCCACTCCCGGACTTTTGTTTGGCTCGACAAACTAGAATTAGAAACATTGCACCTCACCTCATGCTCTGTTACTATGATCGACGATACTCCTCGAGAGTCGTTGTAATTTGACAAGATATCCCTTTTCCCCGAGGACAAACGAAACACAATTGCTTGTCATTCAAATCTAGGAATTAAAATCCTCCCAAATGGAGTTCTAATGGTTCGAAAGACAAAAGTATCATTCGGACTCGAGAAACAACATCCATGCCCGATTTTTTTTATTTGTTTATCAACGGTGGGTGGAGGTTTTTGTCCTCGACGTCCGAGAGTCAGGTCAGGACGAAAGACATCCATCTTAAAACACTTCGTGCCATCTACAATTGCTGGTGGGGGTTTCAACGACTCGGCAGAAAAAACAAACGACGAAAAGTGCCGCCGAGTTTTATTTGCGTTTCAAAATCGCATTTCATGAAAATATTAAAAATATTTTTTTAGAAATAAAAAAATATTTTAAAAGAACTGTAATAAATGTTTGAACTTATGCCAGGCTGTTATTTGTACTGAGCTTTGCGACTTGAAACTTGAACTCTAAGAAACCTAACTTTTGGGTTGGACCATCTCTTATTACATCCTGGCCAGTAGGTTGATTCACGCGCTAGGGGCCCAAGAAGGATGCTCTTTCATCCTACGGTATCGGATTCAAGTTGGTCATTCACTTCTTTCTTCAGAGAGATTAATTAATTAATTAATTAATTAATTAATTATATATATAAAAAAAAAAAAAACTAAAATGAGATGGGTATTTTTTCCGTCTCAACTACTATGCACGCCCACACAATCCCACTATGAATTAAATTCGCATCACACATCTTTCATTCTCCACCTTTCATTTGTTGCCGAGCACAATTATACTTGATTTTAAACCCAACGCAATGACAACGTGACATGAATATCCATGGGGGGAAATGGCTGTTGCTGATCATCAGCACCAAGGAGAGAAAAAACTGACATCTAGTGAATTTTTATGGTGATACACTTCATCGTTTGCAAGAAATAGAGAAGAGTATGATTTTTATAAACACTTTCCGAGCCATGAACAGATCATCAGCTTCAACAATTCTATTTCTTTTCTTCATCATCCTCCTTGCCGGTGCTTTGTGTTTTTGGATTGACATTGTGAGTTTCTCAGTCCATTTTCCACCTGCTCTTTCCTCATCTCTCTTATGAATTTAACATATATATATATATATATATAGATATCATCTCGTGTTTTTGGAATGAAAAAAATATGATAACCAGTCCTATTAGATGTCTCAATTAGTGGAGGGGATTAGCTTTGAACCTATAACTCCTTTATGGAGATATTTTATAGGCTGTATTTTTCCTCACTTTTTTCTCCCTCCTCTGTGTATGTGTGATGCAAACATAAGCTAATATGATGATAACATCAACAAAAAAAACAAAGAGCGAAAAAAGTTAATTATAAATATAAATTTTAAATTCATAATTTTATTTTATAATCTCCTCCAACGTTTACAAGACCTTTAAATAAATAAAAAAACTCTACTTCTACTAGAAATCAACTAAAAATCTGAAAGCCTAAAGAAAATTAAAACGGAATCCAAGTTAATAAATCAAAAAAACTAAAAAAAAATTAACAAAATTGACTCATACAACCGCTTCTAGTTCTAATTTTAAGAGATCCAACAATTCAATAAACGATCAAGTTATTTTTTATAGGAAAACTATGCATAGAATTACCTGGAAAAAAATGAGCCCGATCAAATAGTCAAATATCTTGTTAGTATTATTTTAAGTTATTAACCTAATCTAGAACAATCAAACATCTTTTTAAACTTAGATCTATCTTAATAGTTTATAAAAACATGTGTTAGGTTATTTATATGATCTAACTGGATCACATCTATATTTGATTGTGTTATATTTTCACCTGAACACTCAAACCTTTTAGTTTTAACTTGTGAGGCCGATTGCATCAATATGATAACGTATCTTGAAATACTAATCTACTTTCTAATCTCGATTTCTTCTTTTCTTCCTTCCTTCCTTTCTTTCTTTCTTTCTTTAAAGAACATATGAAATCATCATCATGTCATGTTTTGGAATCAAATGAATAGTTTGGCATGAGCCTTGTACGTAACTTATTGGCATCCGTGTCTTCCTCCCACCTAAAGGTTATCTTAAGTTTGAATACATTGAATTGTGGTTTTGGGTTAGATTGATAATTATATGGTGTATTAATTAATATAGTCTTGCAATATAGAATAGAATTCAATTACATATATATAAAATAAGAATGGAATGTGCTGACATATTTTATTTAAAAAAAAAACATTTCTTAGAGCTGGACTTGAAGTATTTAATTTTATTAATGAAAGAAGTACTGTTTTTTTTTTAGGTAATTGGATTTTAGATAGTGAAATATTTGTATGAATAATTGATCACTGGTAATAATTCTTATATTTGATAGTGAAGTTTTTTATGAAGTAAATTTTGTCGGTCAATTGTGTGGTTTTTGCACAACATAACCTCTCTTATGATAAAAAAAAATAAAAAAAGTAATCAGCTTTTTTTTAAAAAAAAAATTGTAACTTGGTATTAAATCCAAATCAATGTTTAATTTGTACAACATTCCTAATTTCTCACACTCGACCGCATTTCATTCTTAATTTGGCATGTTTATGCATGGTACAAGTTTCATATGTATATAATAAATACGACTTTTATTTATAATACAAATAATTGAGCTTCTAAAACAGATTCCTTTTGTTTTTAATTGTTTCGATTAGTGATTAGAAAAGAGTTAGGCCAACAATTAGAGGCCGGATGGAGTTAATTTTATAAAAATATTTTTTCAATGTGTTTTTTTAAATTAATTATTTTTTTTATAGTAAGAGGTGCCAGTTTACATATTGATTAAAATTAAATTTTATTAGGTCACCAATTCGAGTTTCATAAATTTCAGAACTACTAGAGGTTTACATGGCCGTTAACTTCAAGACTCATAGAATTAGTTGAGATGCAGACAAGTTGATATGGATACCCATGATTAATAAAAAAAATAATTAAATTTCATTCATGAACGATCTTAAGAATGTATTCCATATCATACTAGTACATTAGGATGAATTTAATAAATTCTTCTTGGTGTCGACTCCAAGATTTGAATAAAAAAGTTCAGAAATATTTATGAGCAAATAATTCTTATAATAAACGAGATTAAACCTCAGATCTTCGTACAACACAAAACCATATGGTAATTGCTTTAGTTTTCGGTTTGAATTATTACAAATGTACTTTACACATTCATCTTTCTTCGATTTTCAGTCTGTTATAGTTGCTGTGCCTCTCAGTCTGAGAAATCGTTTTACCGGAAGACCAAAGACGTCGACCGAGTTTTCACTCAATTGTTCCAATCAAAGCACAACCACATCATGCGTTGGAGCCAATGAATCATCAGCCATGGCATGTCCAGGTTTTTTCCGATGGATCCACGAGGATCTACGGCCGTGGAAGGATACGGGAATCTCAAGGGACATGCTAGAAAGAGCTAGGAAACATGCACATTTTAGACTGGTGATTGTTGAGGGCAAGGCTTATGTGGAGCAATACAGCAAGCCCTATCAAACAAGAGATGTGTTCACAATATGGGGCATTTTGCAACTTCTCAACTTGTACCCTGGAAAGATACCAGACTTGGAGCTGATGTTTCGATGCGGAGATAAGACTGTGATACAGAAACATGATATCCAGGGCTCCGATGCCATGTCGCCCGCAGTGCTATTTCAATATTGTGGACACAGCACAGCGTTGAATATCGTCTTCCCTGACTGGACATTCTGGGGCTGGTGAGGCTTTAAACATGCTCCACTCTTCACATCTCTCCAAGCACCGTTGGACAATCGTGACCGAGAGGCACATGGAATGTCAACATATCATGCACGAATTATTCCAATAATTGAGATTCAATAATTGAATCATTTTGAAGTTTTCTTCCCTAAATATATAGATTTTTTCCTGGAAAACTTTTTTGGAAATTAACTTTCATTTTTATGTTTATGGCAGGGCCGAGACCAATATAAAACCTTGGAAAATTGTGCTAGAAGGAATGGTTGAGGGCAATAAGAAGATTAAGTGGCAGGACAGGGAACCATATGCTTATTGGAGGGGAAATCCCCATGTCTCTCCAAATAGGGAAGACCTTATGAAGTGCAATGTCTCGGACAAATATGACTGGCTTGCTCGCCTCTATGAACAGGCAAGTTTCTTGACCATAGCCCTATGAATTTAGCCGATTGGAAGGTTTTTAATTCACAAAAACTAATAGAAGAACATGTAATGTGCTCCTAGATATGAAATAGAGAAATTATTGTGTAAACTTATGTAAGTATACTAAACCCAAGATTTAACATTAACATAAAAAAAAAAACCACTAAAGCAGGAAGGCTTTTTACGTAATTGTCTTTGTTCATGCTCTCAAATTTCTTATTCATAAGCATTGTACATGTGCTTGATTTTCTTCTTGTCCCTCTGCGTTTTTTCTTTATTTTCGAGCTATGGATTAA
>Ga0325414_1006686_pt1 | contig 12251 bp, 5 predicted proteins | sample PopdelMetagenome_8_FD_206183 | JGI IMG/M metagenome (GOLD analysis project Ga0325414, IMG submission 206183) | Populus deltoides microbial communities from Bellville, Georgia, United States - Leaf-PdKOR-R3 | ecosystem: Host-associated > Plants > Phyllosphere > Phylloplane/Leaf | place: USA... | reverse complement strand
ATGTATAACTTTTATTAGATCCTTTTTGTTTATAATTTGTGATGGCTATTAGTAGTATAAGAATGCAAACTCATGTCCATGTATATATATTTTTAATATGAACTTCAAATCATGCAACCTTAATATCATGCCGGCACCATGTGTATTAAATATACATATATATAAAAAAAAATTTACTATTGTTTTGGGCTTAGAAAGCCGGGTCGTTACAAAAATAAAATGGAATGGTATTTATTTATTAGAAAATAAATTTTAGAGAGAAAGATTTTTCACATGGTATTTTAAAAACAGACTGAGAAAAGACATTTGGTTGAATGAAAAAAGTACCCAAACTTGACATAAAGGTGTTTTAGTAAATATGGATAGATTTGCTATATAAATAGCAAAATTATGTAGAAAATACCTAGGATAGCCGAATGAAAGAGAGAGAGAGAGCGTACCTTGAGAGCATAAACTCAAACGACCATATATTATGCTCAAACTCAAACTCAAACGACTATGTGAAAATACTTGTATTGCACCGTTGGATAGGGTTGGTTTTGGATATATTATGCTCCTCACCACCCTCTAACATCTGACCATTGGGATCTAAATGTTCTGGTTTTGCGTGAGAGATATAGCCCTCGTAACATTTCAAGGAAAACATGTCAGCAGGTCAGTCACGGTCGCTGGCCGTTTTCGCTTCCATCCATTGTTAGATCTTAATCAAGTTTTGATATGTTAGGAATATTGATGAGCTCTTCATTATGAATGGTGGAGATCGGGATTAGAGACTCCGAAGAGATATTATTCATCGTGAACATTATATTGTCAATTTTCTGGTCAGTTTGGTTTTGTTTCGATACAGAAAGATCTATCAATTAAAATCTTTGAGTTTTTGGTATGTGTTGCATGGCATAATGATGGTTAATTTCACCGTTTGGATTTTATTAGTTCTAAAAGAGTTAGGAGAAACTTGAACCTTACTGAAATGTTTGTTTAAATTAGGTTAGCAAGAATGAAATAAATGGAAAGTGAGGTAGCTTGATTTGTGTTTAACCATAAAAAAACATGCTAATTATAATTTAAATTGAAGAAAATCCTTAGTGTCTTTCCTTAGGCATGTTCAACCAGATTATTGATAGTAGGAAAATGTAGATATTGGTTGTCCAATCCATGTATTGGGACTGAACATTTTGATCACCCACCTTTCAGCTGAGGTTAGGGCACTTAAGTGATAAAATTTCAGATTGGGTTCTCATAAAGGTTGTAGGTATGAATGTTATCTTTCAAACAAAACTGACCTTGTGTAATTTGAAGTTATGGAACTCTAGATATGGACTAAAAATGAAAGAAGGGTCGAATTGTCTTGTATTGGACAGATTATGTTGAGTACTATAATAGATAATTTTAGGGGTGTTAAGGGAAAAATTGAGCTTTCGATCCTTAAATTGAGTTATAGAACCATGTCTTACCTTTTTAAGGAGCCAAGCCACATTTAAAACTGAAGTCTATAACTTTACTTACGAATTAAATGGTAAACAGTGTTCTCGAGTGAAAACTGATATAAGAAGTGTAATGAGATAGTTAAATGAAATAATTGGAAAATGAAGTTAAAACATAGTGATGAATTCATATAAATGAGATTGCAATAGTATGAGAATGCATATTATGATAAAATTATAAGAGGGTATTAATTGTATCTCTTGATTCTCAAACAGAAGAGATGCCTAGAGCAGGGTCGTTAGTAGTTGAAGGGACTTGATCATTTAGGGAAACAGGTAGGTGTATCACACTTTGTCTTTTCAATTTGTGTAAACTCATTAATAAATTTTAGAATTTATTGTTTTATTGCTTCGATAAATATTGGAATGAATAAGAGTACCTTGCGTACAACGGTATAGATCAATTAATTAGGATGATGTTTGAATGAACATGTGTACCTTGCATACAATGGTATGGATCAAGTTAGTTAGGATAATATTTGAACAAACATGAGTACCTTTTGTGCATTGTTATGTATTAAATTAATTATGTTATTATTAGAATGGATATGATTACCTTGCATACATTGATAGGTATCGAATTAGCCATGATAACTTTGGAATATACATGATTATCTTACATACCTCGGTATGGATTAGGCATACACAATAACTTAGAGATTAGAGGATAAATGATAGATAATTGGTTGTTGTAGTGTCGGTGGTTAAGGATACGTTATGATGATACTTAACACCATGATAAGGGTGGCTAAGGGCATAAATTGATACCTGACATTGTGATGGGGTGACCAAGGTTATGTGAATGATGTTTTGTGAACGTAGTGTCCATAACTAAGGTTATGTGTGAATGATACTTGTCAATCGTGGTTATAATGTATATGGTGTTAATAAGAAGGATGAAAAGGGATCGGTACAAATAGAAAGTTGAGAAGACATTGATTAGCTATCCAGGTTTGGATAACTAATGGTATCAGTGGGGTTCCATTGGTACCGACATTTCAGATGACATTGATTAGTTATCCGGGTTTGGATAGCTAATGGTATCAATGAGGTTTCATTGGTGCCGACATTCCTTAAATTGATTAGTCGATCTCGAGTAATTGGGTGACTAATGCTGTTAGTAAAGATTTCTAACATCGGCATGATTGCTCCTAGTTAAGAGAAAAAGATAAGTTGATTTACTATTCCGGGTTGGGAATAATTAATGATATCAATGGGTCATATTGGTATCGACAACCATTTCTAGTGTGATTAGCTACTTCGAGTAAGGAGGCTAATGATGTCAAGGGTTCTTGACATCGACAACTTTGATGGTAAACCATATATAGATAAGAATTGTTTAACTATTTTAGGGTAGGAATAGTTAATGATATCAATCAGTTGTATTGATATCGGCACTTAAATGGAATTGATTAGTCTAACTCGATATTAGGAGACTAATGATACTGATGAGATTCAATAGTATCGACAATTACCTTCCAGAAAATGAGAGAGAAAATATTGATTAGTTATTTCGAAAGAATGAGATAAGCTAATGATACCAAAAGAGGAATATCTTGGTATCAAGTGAGAATTGATTTGTAAGGAGATGGTGTTCAAAACCATTGAGTTGTGATGAGATTTTCAAAATAAAATTATTCTTGGCAAATAGGATAGGATATTAAATGAATATTGGTACTAGATGAAAAATGTATGTTGTAAAAGAGATCCATGCCAAATTTTATGTTTCAAAAGAAATTCTATAGAAATTATTACCTATCATCGCTATTGTTTGTTACTACCTTTTTATATTTATTTGTACATGTTAATTTTTATTTTCAGGTTCATCAGGATCGCATTAAGAATGATCTTAGTTTAGTTACTTTTTTCTTTCAGCCATGTAATTATTTGTAAATTAAAAGACTTATCTCCTAAAATTTGAAATGCAATATTAACCTGTAAATTTGAATGTACGACTTTAATTTAATGTTCGTAATTCTAAGTACCTACCATGTATATTTATAGTTGAAATCAAATCCTTCACTTTAATAACATTATATGATGTTATTATGCAAGATATAGTTTATATGATGATATGATGTAACAATTGAATTATGCATTGTTATTTTATGAACTTGAATTGTATGATGTTATTGAAAAAAATGTGTTGTGTTGATGATGATGAGTTGAGTTAAGATCCGGGATGATTGGATCAAGTTGTGAAATGAAATTGGAAGTGTAATATGAATTTTTCAATAACTTGGAACCCCCAATATAGAGGAGATTCTGCTGAAATATTGCTAGAAATTTTGGTGGAACTTATATAAAAAAATATTATATTTTAAAAAAATTACTAAAAATTTTCAATGTATAAAAAAAAACGATGTAAAAAATCAGGGTTGTTACAACTATACACATGCCTTGATTTATCGTGGATTGTAAGAGTGAATCAACGATTTTGCCCTTAATAAAAATCATATAATACTATCTTCTAGGGGTAAAATGGTCCTTATGATTGGTCCATTTGTGATTCTAAAATTGTTTAGGGGCATTTCGATCTTTTTGCTATTTTTAACAGTGAAACTATTTTATTTCCCTTATAAAAAAAACATTTAGCTATGTTGTAGGGGAATTTTTAGTATTTTATATTTTTTTGCTAGAGTATAATGACTCTCTCTCCCTTTAAATTAATTTCTCAATTGCTTTGTTACAACGACTTATTTGTCATTTCGTGGAGGTTTTTTCATGATTACTATTTGGTTATAGGGGCAAAGTGGTATTTTAATAAATAAATAAAAAAGAAATTGCTGACAAGTGCACATGTAACATCTCATAATTTAATACATTCATAAAAGAACTTTGAGCCTTAACTTAAAAAAAATAAAATTGGAGACCTACTGTTCGGGAAGTACAATTTCTAGTAGGAGTGTTTGTTTCCGATTTTAACCGTTCAAAATTTATATAACATCTAGATGAACAACATATCTGAAATCCAGACCAATCCAACGGTGAAGAGATGATATAACGGCCGACGAACGAGGCTGTCTTGAAGGGTGATTTTCCTGAAATGTTCCTCCGGTGACAGCCCTCCAACGAAGTCTGCTATTGACAATCCCTCCAATCAGAATGTAGGTGACATCGAGCATAATAACATATCCAAAAAGCAACATAATCCAACGGTAGAAAGCCAAGAAATGGCTGCCGAAGTTTATGCCTTGTTGCCATCCTAAAACTCATGGTTTATTCTTTTATCTAATGAAACTACTCACTGATTTCGCCAACATTACGAGTTTTAAATTAAAAATCATGGCTCTCATTTCAACTTCAATGATATCTTTAAATTTGTGATGCGAACCTCGTGATCACGCAACCCACACACAAAGACACCAATTCTCGGAAAGCCAAGTAAATCAGGTTTGATAGGAGTGTGACACAAAGATAACCTGTGCCTAGGCACCCGCACTATTGGAAACGGAGACCCCCACCCAACGAATATTGATTCGCGAACGAGAAGTATAAGGATGACGCCACGAAAACAGTTGTTCTTCGATAAGTCGTTTTCAGTTCTTTAGAGAACCAAGGAAGGGAGATTATCCCACCAACACACAATAAGTGCAGCAAGAAGTTTATTGATCTGAAAATTGTGTAACCTTACATGTTTGGTTATGCTTTTATTTATACTGACTCTAGACTTAAGAAAACCCTAATGGACCCCCCTTAGGTGGACTTATGTGAAGCCCACTTACAATTGACCCAAATAAGTAATAATAACCCAAAAACTAAGAAGAAAATAATAAAAATAATAAAATTCTGAAAATTATCATGCTAAATATACTAGAATCAGATTTGTCACCCTTAACAAGTCCCAAATAAACTAGGAGAAATCTGATTTGGAAAATTTGTGTTGCTGCCCCCCTTGATGTCCTTGATTAGCTTGGATTTCCTTGTTTAACTTGGACAAATAAGAAAACAAATTTCCTCATTTGTTGCTGATTTAATTACTTTCCTTCCTAAGTTAGGAAAAGCATTAAATAGTCCTCCTCTCTTTAGGAATAGGATATGGCCAACTTCCTTACTTAATTAGGAGAATAAATTGCTGACTTTTTATCCTTGTAGCATTAGGAAAACAAGCCTAACAAGGCTGGTATTGGGCCGGACACATCAACCCCTTGTTCCATACGAATTGGGCTTTTCTTGGACCTGAACTAGATGAATTAAAGGCTGCCCTTCATGCTCCTTAAATGTCCTAAGCCCCTCTAGGTCCATTTTGCTCCATATGTTCTGAACAAGCCCATTCAATGCTTCTTTAAGCTTCTTTGCCCTAGCTCTTGTGATTGACCTAATTGGCACCTCCAATTGGTCGTTGGCATGATTACGCTTGGTGTTGGGCTGATCCGCATCAATTTATTTATGGAGATAATTCTCTCTCTCAGATGAGACATTTATTACCATTCATACTATTTATTTATTTATTTCATACCGAATCTCCATTCATCAAGACCTTATTAATTCGATCCTATGTTTTTTTATTTATTTACGGGGGTTTACAGTGCACGTCAATTGGTCTACCACCTTCATCATTTGATTTATCTCAACTTATTCTTTCTCCCTATTAGTTGCATGTGGTGGTGACCTTTTCTTTTTCTTTCTTTCCTTCTTTTCTCTTCCACCAAGAAATCCACGCGTGACCCTCCAAATTTGCATATCAACCCTTCAAGTTTGTTTTCTTTTGATTTTGTCCCTCCCTTTTTAATTTGTATTTGTTTTATTTTAATTAATTTCTAAAATTGGATTTGTTTTCAATTTTATTTTCCTTTAAATTTTTACTCTTTTAAATTTGGTCTCTGTTCTTTTGATTTCTATTTTTTTTCTAAGATAGTTTTTGAATTTTTTTTTCTTTCAATTTTACCCTCCTTCATTATTTTTTCTTCTTTCATATTTGATGCTATTTCTTTTCATTGCTATTTAAAAATGATAAATTTTTTTATATGAGAGATTTTTTTTCCAATCTCATCTTTTAATATTAAATTAGTTGAAAATTTAACATCTTAATTGAATCCGAGTTCATGGTTTCACGGGTTGAGAATTAAAAAAATTAACCTAGGTTTAATTTTGTTGCATTTAAAAAAACTTCTCTTAAAAGCAAAAGAACACTTAGCTTGGGTCTTTTTTCTTTTTTTTTTAATTTCACTCTTCAAAGTACATTATTATTGTTATACTGCACTTAAAATCACAAATTGTAAACTTTGGCTTTAAGGGATTATTTGTGATCTCATATTCTTTTTTTTTTTCATTTCAATCATTTGGTATTTGATATTTTAATTGATATTAATAATAGTAAAAAATAAAATTATTTTTTTTTTCGATTTCATCTTTCACTATTGGATTAATTGAGAAATAGACATCATAAGTAGTTTTTATCACGGTCTCAAGCAAAGTAAATTATCAACTATAAATCCCAATGAACTTGTCAAATTACAAATATAAAAAATTCAAATGTGATCCATAGTGTTTTGTAAAATATCCTACTATCATATTGGTATCAGAAAAATATCATGGCATCTCGGTATTGTTTATTTTTTTAACATTTAGTTAAATAAAAATTATTTTTAAAAAACAAGTTATTAAACCTTGTGGAATCAATGACCAGGTTTGCGTGTTTGTGCGATAACTGTGGTTGTCTCAGTTCACAGGTTTTACATTGTTTTTTTTAATTGAACTCGATTTTGATCATTTTTTTATCACATGGTTAAAAAAATCATGTTATTGAACTTTAGAAAATCCATGCACCTACTCGCGGGTATGACAAGTTGACTTGATTTGCTGGTTTGACATGTTTAACTTTTCTTTTCTCCTTTTTTTTTAGTTGATTGGAATTTGTGTTTCATAATTTCTTTCATTTTGGTTTCTACTAAGTTATCATGGTTTCAAAAGAAATATAGATATAGGATTGGTGCCTTTGGATGATGTGTCATGAATGATTCAAAAATCGATAACAATGAATTCTGATGAAAATTGATGAAGGATGTGTCTGGTTGTGTTGTCTTTTTTTTTTTTTTTGTATAGGATGAATTATAGTGAATTTAAGGTAAAAGGATAGAGGGATAGACTTGAATGATACTTTGATACGTTGATCTGGACACCACAAAAACTAATCTAGGATAAAGACGCCACACTTTTTGTGATTAAGAGTGATAAGTCTGGTTCGTTCTTTAACCAATTTTGAAAATAGAAGAACAAGAAAGAAAACTCTCTGAATGAGAAGTTGAAAAGTTTAATATTATTGTCGAAAAGTCCCAATACCTAGTCTGAAACATCATTATATACTTGGAACAACCCTTCAAGTCTAGGAAATAACAAAATAACATAATAGAGACCCAAATAAATGACTTTGTTCAAAAAACTAGACAAATAATAAATAGCATACTTTTTTAACTTATAGAAGACAAACACACACACACACTCAAAACTAAAATAACCATAACTTTTTATACAAAACTCCAATGCATGCATGGTTGGACAATCTAAAAAGATGACATTTTGAACTTGAAAATCATGTAGAATAGGCTTTATTTTCCCATGCATTATATAGGAGCAAATTAAGGTCAAAATTGGTTCATGGGCTGACACAAAACTCTCAAATCATGACCCAAGCCTTATTTGTAGACGAACAGACATATTTGAGCAATTTCCATTCAATTGCAAGCCCTCAAACTCATCGAAGTTTCAGTCGCACTAATCTGTTTTATTAAGGCACTTTGTAGTTATTTTGTATGAGCTCTTATCATTGGACTATTTGAATGTCCAAACACATTAGAATTAACCCCTTCCATGTTAGAATCATGATGCATATCATTGGACCTGTGAAATAAATCGATTTGTGTCGAGATAGCTTTCACTTGGTTTAATTTAAAACTAGAGTTAAGAAATGAGTCGGATTATGAGGTTTCAAAATTAATTTATCTAGTCAGGTTTAATAATACTATCAAAGTAGTATTTCTTGCACTCTTGATAATTTTTTTAATTAAAATTTTATTTTTGGTGTAATTCACAGCGAAGCGTGAGTCAATAAAATAGTATATATAAAACAATGTTGATGCAGTAAATTAGAAATTATTCACTATAGGTTTGAGAAACGAATTGATTACCTTCCTTGTTTCAAAAACTAATTATTTAGTCCTTTAATCAATGTTGATCACACTTAATTAAACATTATTATATTTAAAAAATGTTTTATTTTCTTTTCATAATAAATTTTTAGTTTTTAAAATAACAAAATAAATTAAATTAAAAAAACATAAAATCGATAAAAAGAACTAAATAATAAGCTTTTGAAACAACATAGGCTAATCAACTTGTTTCTCAAAACACTGATAGAACAGAGAAAGGGGTCGTCAAAGATAAAATAGAAATTCCACACTCCACAGTAAGTGGAGGATCGGAAAATCCTATGAAGTTTAGAAATTAACCAATATCATATTAATTATTTTAAAATATATATTAAAAAAATAACTACTTATAAAAATGATAAAAATATTTTTTTAATGTAATTAATAGGATATACTAACTACTCCATTAGCATAAATAACTTAAAAAATAAAAAATAAAAAAAAATTCAGACACTAACATAAGGAAAAGTAAGTAAATAAATTCTCCTTAATTATAATAATAATAATAATAATAATAATAATAAATTATGCCCCCCACTCTCACTATCTCTCTCTGAATCTCCGCCCTATTAAATAATTAACAAGTAAATTACTATTACTGTTAGAATTTGAAGCGGTCAAGGTTTCATGGAGGTGTGATTTTTCACTCTCAATGAGAAAGTTTTGTTTTTTTGGGTTTTTGTTTTCTCAGCTGATCAAGTTATAATTGGCTCTAATTTTTTTTTTGGTCTTCTGATTATGCAGAAGGAATAAAATCAATAGAGTTATGATTTTTCTTTATTCTTTTTGAGTGTTGTAACGTGCTATAAAGAATGGTTTTTCTTTCGAAAGTTTGAGGAGTGAGAATTTTGGTGCAATTCTACAAACATGAACTGTTTTTGTCAATCGGGTTTTATTCTCTGCACATTTTTTTTTAAAGCCTCAGCTTCATTAGAGTTTGCAGCATTAGTTTCATTAGTTATAGATTAGTTTTGTGTGTAAATATAAGTGTGAGATTTCTTGTTTTCAAGGTATGGAAAAGGATAACAAGTCTTTCCATTTTGTTTCTCTCTTTCTTCCTTTTGCATTTCAATTGTAGGCTTTGTTTGTTTATGATGTCCTGTATGATTTCTCTCTACGCGAGTATGTCTTTTAGTGTTTATGTAAGCGCTTTGTATGGTAGCATGTGTAACTCGTTTGTTGGGCTTAAGGTTTTTATTTTTTATTTTTTATGTATATATGGTTTGGTACTATAGTATGCATCAATTTCGGATATTTGTTGGTTGTTGCGTTGTTTCCTTAATTGTTTGATTTGATAATTGATTCAATTTCTATCGTTTTTTTCCCTTTCTATACTGGCTTGAACCAAGATGATTGTTGGAGTACTGTGATCATTCAAGGTTTAATGTTCGTAACCAGTTGAATTTCCTAGATTCAAGTGAGATGGGATGTTTTTAGGATGTGGTAATTTTTTTGTTTTTGCATTTAGAATAATTATTTATGTTTCCAGGGAATGGAAGAGACCAAGAAGGCTGAGACACATTTGACATCTGCTGCTGCTTTCGTGGAAGGGGGAGTCCAGAAGCTTGTGATGATGCTTGCAGCATATGCCTTGAAAACTTCCGTGAGAGTGATCCTTCAACTGCATGTATAGTTGATATTAATGATTTATTCATTTGATTGTTTATTTGGGCCCTTTGTTTATCTTTCTCTGTCAATTTGAACTTTGTTTTAATATTGGCCAATTTGAATCCTATCTTAATAAACATTTGAAAGCTTTGCTAAGAGGTTGATGTGGATTTTTTTTAATTATTTGAAATCTAGCTAGGTAAATAATTAACACAAAAATGCTGACAAGGGTCTACAAAAATGTTCAAACAAATGAGAGAAAACAATATCTAAAGAAATCACATGGCATATATGATGTACATAACCGGAGAATCTTATCTCACTTTGTCCCACAAAGTCCACACAATGTTGTCAAGCTTTTCTTAAAGCAGTTCTACCTTTTCTTTCACAGGTGACCAATTGCAAGCATGAGTTCCATCTCCAGTGCATTCTCGACTGGTATTTTCATTTATCTCCAAACTTTGACAGTTTCAGTTATTTACTTAAATTGTTGCTTTAGTAGTTGTTAGTGTTGTAGATTGGATGGTCTTGTGCTGACAGCGAACTTACCTAGTTATTGGCCAAGTAGCCTAACTTTGATTGGGAGCCTAACAATGAACATGGCTGTGAGAGACAATCTTGGATACCTCTTATCTACATGTGTATATAAGTAAATCTATATCCAAATCTTACACATAACACATGAAACTTGCCAGAAAAAAGAAAATATAAAGCTTAGGTAGAAAACCTATTCTTATTCTAAATAGATTCTGCTTTAGGTAAAATATAATTGTTCCTTTTTCTTTCTCCTCCCCCCACCTCAAAACCAGGAGAACTTCATTAGAATTACTGTTTGCAAGAGCTCTTCAATGCTCGAAGCTTGTTATGATTTCTTTCATCTGCTTTGATCTAGTTGCTTCTTGGATGCCTTTTGGAATAAAATAGAGAATTGATTTTGTTTTCTATGGATAAATGATTATATTTGTCTTGAGTGCTAATTTGACTTTAATCTTCCAGGTATCAAAGGAGTTCCCAGTGCCCTATGTGTTGGCAACCCATCAGTTTGAAGGATCCCACAAGGTTCATGTAGGGTTTTATGAAAAGATACATTGCTTGTATTGCAGTGTGCTTTATATAGAGATTACAATGAGAATTACAATCAGAATAGGAAAGTAGAATTACACACAAAGAAGGAAACCGAATGTCCTGAGAATAAGGAAACAAATATCCTAACTATACGTGGAGTCATAGCTGATGGAGATTTGCAGCTGGTGTGGATGTATTTGATACATACGGGGAACTTATTCCTTTACTCTTATATGCCCCCGCAAGATGGTGCTTCCATCAGAGACACCAATCTTGGATCGAAGAAGAGTAAACCGTTGGCGAGAAAGAGGCTTGGTGAGAGCATCGGCTAGCTGGTCTGTAGTAGAAACATAAGAGACACGAAGCAAACCCTTACTGATATGATCACGTATAAAATGGAAGTCAATGGCTATATGTTTCATGCGAGAGTGGAAGACAGGATTGGCACAGAGGTAAGTTGCACCCACATTGTCACAGAAAACAGTCGGTGGAGCAGGAGGAGATGCATGCAACTCATGTAAGAGCTGCTGAACCCAAGATAACTCAGCGGCAGTGGCAGCAACAGCCCGATATTCAGCTTCTATAGAAGAGTGTGCAACCAAAAATAAAATGTATGCAGTAGTGGATGTGCGGTCATCAGGATTACCTGCCCAATTAAAATCAGAGAAAGCAGATAATGTAGTGGAAGTATTTGATTAATACGGGGAACTTATTCCCTTACTCTTATTGTTCAATTGTTTTTGCTGCCCTTGTATTTTTCTGTTTTTATTTTTTTTCCCTTGCCAATAGTTTGAAAATAATTACTTATTTTTCTGACTGTGGCAGTCAAGAATTACTTGAGGCTGTAGAACGGGAGAGGAGTTTTAGGTTTAAACTGTCAAGAAATGCCACCATATTTCATCATCCAAACCTTGGAGACTTCGAATTGTAGCATGTCTGCAACTTA
>Ga0325414_1006685_pt1 | contig 12252 bp, 2 predicted proteins | sample PopdelMetagenome_8_FD_206183 | JGI IMG/M metagenome (GOLD analysis project Ga0325414, IMG submission 206183) | Populus deltoides microbial communities from Bellville, Georgia, United States - Leaf-PdKOR-R3 | ecosystem: Host-associated > Plants > Phyllosphere > Phylloplane/Leaf | place: USA... | reverse complement strand
TTGAATAATTCTATATAATTCTTCAAAAATAAAATAAAATAATTATTGACAAATTATAAAATATTTTGTTGTTCATTGGGTGATAAGTAACGACTAACGAGACTATAGACATGTAGTATATATCCAAGTAATAACAAGAAAAAAAAAATAAAAATCAATTTTAAAAGGGGGTGCGTGTTGAAGTGTCTATTTAATAATATAATAAATTTTATTTTTCAAAATATTTTTTTATTTTAAAATATATTAAAATAATAATTTTTTTATTTTTAATATTATCGAGAGTCATGTATGCTCTTACAACCATAAAATCAGTAAAAATTATTTTTTTATTTAAATTCCAGCATGTTGAAGTTCACTGGATCTCAACTAATCTTGTCGAGCTGAAACGGCCCATTAAAAGAAAAAATTCTTTCAATAATGATGTACTTCATTTATAGACTCGAACTCAAGACCTTACTTAAAAAAAGAACAAGAATTTAAACCACTTGAAGCAATCATCATTGTTGAATTAAAGTTGGTGATTGCGGTTGTTTTTCAAATAATTTTTCATACCAAAATATATGTCAATGATTTTTTTTATTTTTTAAAAATTATTTTTTATATCAGCAGATCAAAACGATCCAAAACATACAAAATATATTAAATTTTAACAAAAAAAAATTGAATTTTTTGGAAATGCAGTTTGCACCACGTTCCCATACGGTCTATCAATTTGATTTCAATTCAAACTCTAACCTTATTTTTTAAAGCTTTAGACAAACTCCTCTATAACCCGACCATCCACCCCGTCGACACCGACACAACCTTTCTCTGTCGGCTCCATTTCTTATTAAGTTTCACTCCACCAAGTTATAAAACTCTTCCATTTTTATTGCAACTTCTATTTATCTTTAAAGTTAATTTATTGAAATTTATTTGTAGAATTTTTAGCTTGCATGTATGAGTATTTTACTTGTTTTATAATGATAATTTTGTTGTTTTAATATATAATTTGTATGTTTTAAGATTTGTTTGTGATTTGAAGTAAATTTATTTTTTTAACTGTATGTTAAAATTGAAAAAATAATAAGTGATTTAATGGTAATAACTATTTTTTGTTAATTTTATGGTTATGTTGGAAATCTGAGTAAAATTGATTTTATGTGAAATTAATACTAATTAAAGGAAATTAATTTATGATTAAAAAATAATTGATAATTAGTTGGATCACAATTAATGTTAACCAGTTATAAATTTTATAGAAAATTTATTAAAAAAAATTAATATATAATTGACAGCAATTAGATATTAATTATTACTAGTTCATGAAATTAGAGTGAAAGAAGAATGATTTAAAGAAACGTGCCCCTGTACATGTGGGGAAACCCAAGGGGATTAGCATGATAGCGAATTGGACTTTTAACTTGGTGTGGGCAAGGGCGAATAGAACCTCCATTGCTTATGATCACAATGAAGTGGGGAACTGCTGGCGCTACGGGGAAGGGAGGCTAAAAAAACATGTTTTATTTTTATTATTTTGATTTTGAATTTTTTAGGATTTTCATTTAAAAGAACTAGAGTGCCGGTGATAATCTAGTATCTTTGTGCTAAGTGCTATACATGGATATAATAAATTATCAAATAATATATTTTCAGGCTCAGCTAAATGGGTTTTATAAACTCTCAAATTTAATATTTTTGGGTTCAGTCAAGCATTGAGCCAACACGTGTACAAAGATATTTTTTCTTTTATAAAGTCAAATATTTTTATTTCTAATGAAGTCAAGGATATTTTTCCTCTTATAAAGTTAGAAATATATATTTTTTTTTTAAAGTTAAATGCTATCGAAGAAAGAAGATTTTTTAGTTAGCTCTCAATAAAAAAATAAGAAGAATGAGTTATTAAGACTCATTAGATCCTTAGAAAAATAGGCTATTAATTTTGAATTTCAACTACATATTTATTTTATTATTTGGAAGAGTCTTTAAATTCATTAAAAGAAACCTTTTACAGATACAAGCATGGCCACTTCAACCATTCCTTGTTAAACTAACTGGCTTGGGGGTTCAAAGAAGATCAGTTCAATAGCCAAAGCGGACTAGAGAAGGTTAGTTTATTGACGTAGATCAAAAGTTGATCGGGACAGAAAATTATCTCACGTCTTGTCTTGTCTTGTCGCGTGAATGGTATCTTAAATCACATAAGGATTTTCATAGTTGCTTGTTTGACAAGTTACTCTCTCTAAAAGTCGTGAAGTGGCTCAAGATTTTCTAAAATCAATAAATTAGATTATTAAAACTAAAAAATTAACTAGTTATTAATTCAACATATAAATCCTATCTTCGAGTTAGTTTGGATTATATAAGATATCGTAAGAAGTGATTGCTTTTAAATGATGAATATAAAACACTATCGATTGTTAACCCAAAACCCTTTCTTTTATCGCACTAGACAGTACTGTATTCTTACAAACCCCCTCCTTGAAACATACGGAGCTCCATGCATGAAAACTAGACAATATAGAGCACTAACCATGTTTGGGTGTGCATGATCTGAAACATATGCAGAATTTGAGGCCGGAGAAGATTACAATGGAGAAAGCATTGGAGCTCCGAAAATGCAGAATTTATTAAAAAAAAAACGAAAGCATTGTTAGAAATACCGAGAGAATATTTCGTCAGCAATTCCATCAAAATTATTCAATGTCAACAGAATTGCCAGCAAAATAAAAAATCTCAACGAATAAATTTTCAATGAGAATACCATTATATATGTTGTCTATTCCATTAATATTAAAAAAAACCGACGAAATCTTCTTCACTATATTGAAGAAATATTCTGTCGATATCTTCCAATTTTCCAGGTGGATAAGGAGAATTAAAATTAGCAAACCATACAGATTAATAACGACAAAAAAGTATCAACTTTTTTTAAAATAATAAAGAATTTTAATTTAATATTTTTAAAAAATAAACGCATCAATTGAAATCGCGATACAGACATGCTTTTATTAGGTTTGGGGACGAGAAAAAGTGGGAGCAGACAAGTTTACATGTAAAAGAACCCCTCGTTTCAACTTTAAAATTAAAGCAGTCAACGCGCCTCCTAACATTAACGATGTCGGGCGAGGAAGGAGGCAGCTGCATGAGCACCATGCATCACTTAAAATGATACGACGTCTCTTTTATCATTTAATTCCCCCTTTCCTCTCTAATTAACTCCATCATCATTACCAGTTGGTGGTGGTTCTTGATCGCCGACTAAAAAGGTTTTTCACCTGTCCTTGTGCTCTCGACTCAAATTTTTTTTATATTAATTTCTACAAGTGTCCTCTCTCTCTCTCTCTCTCTCTCTCTCTCTCTCTCTCTCTCTCTATATATATATATATATATATATATATATATATATATATTATAAATATTATAAAAAAAATATATTGGTGTAACAATAAATATAAAAAAAAATGACTTATTAATTATCCTAATTAGTGGCATCATCAAAATCAAGATAAATCCCCAAACAATATAAGAAAAAATCTTCAAAGTTTTAAGAAAAAATAAATATTGGGAATTTATCCAAATTTACCTGGGGTTAGTAAGTTTGAATTTGCATCGCTTGATAATACACACAGATCTGTATTAATCTGCTGGAAGAATTTATTAATTAGATACACACTCTTGACATAATACTCCCTTTCTCGAAGAGCAATTAATTGCACTAGAAAAAACCTGCATATTGCCATTAGCTTTTAGGTCAGAAATTGTATTCCTTCTCTGGTAGACATGTAATTGGGGTTAGCTTTGATTATGATATTCATTCCGTAAATCAAATGTTAATATATGTAATTGGAGTTTATACGTGTGTAAAACTATAAACATGAAAAAACATAATCAATAACAAACACGATTTTAACATTAAAATAATAATAAAATATCAGAATGTATATCAAGTATATATTCATACTTACAATTGATATAAAACAAGAAACTCTATTAGCATGCATAACAATACTAAAATTAACCGAACTTAAATTAAAATAAGAATGATACTTACTTGTTGAAATACTTTAAAGTAAAAAAATTTTGTTGTTGCTAAATATGAATCATTTGTCTTTAATTAAAGTTTTATTGGAACCATTTAGGTGGTGGCCTAATAGTAAAAGCTTGGGACCAAGAAGTTTGCTCCCTCTGTGGTCTCAGGTTTGAACCCTATGGTTGCTCGTATGATGGCCACTGGAGGCTTACATAGTCGTTAACTTCAGGGCCCGTGGGATTAGTTGAGATACGCTCAAGCAGATCCGGACACCCACGTTAAACTAAAAAAAAAGTTTTATTGGTCCTAACTTGTGCAAGTAGGATGTTTGTATTATGCATCCAGAGATTCTAACATCACTACCTTAATTTAAATACACTTCTAAATAAAATATTTGGACAAAAAATTATGCAACTCAAATATCTCTTAGCAAAATGAACTTAAACTCTAGATTTGAGATGAAATTAAACAAGCATAAAAAGAAAAAAAAACACTAAAAATGAGGGGAAAATAGGGTGTAAATTCTAAAAAAATGAAGTTAGAGAAATCATTCGCTCACTCTCTTTTCTTGGTGAATTTTAAAAGTTTAAAATTTGAAGAATTAATAAAAATTAATTATTAATATTATCGACTTTTAACCGATTATTATAAATCAAGAATTAAATCTATAAAAAAAAAACAACAATTCTTTAGCTAGAAAACTGATTTAATCAAAACAAATTTCCAGCACATGCCTCTCGTAGGAACATGAAATTAGTCTCGAGGAACAAGGAACACAATTAATTAATTAATCAGATCATAAGCATAATCTCAAGATCATGAGTGTGGATGCCATTGATAGCTTTAAAATATGAAATAGGAACTTGGCTCAACGAGAGAGTGGTTCGAAAGTGGAGGGCCAGCATCATGTACATGACCGAAAGCTGAGACCATGTCTTGGTTCCAGGGAGCATGGATAGCAAATGCATTAGTCTTCGAATCAAAATTGAATTTGCGTCTTTAAGTATCTAATTAACGTGCAGCTCCATAATTCCACGCACGATGCTTGGAGGGGCACAAAACCATTGACCAAATAAAGCACATAATTTGCGTTAGGAAGGGAAGACTCGCTCATTATTAATAGCCATGCACAGTCCAGTCATTTCATTTTCTGATTAAAGCACATAAGCTCGAGATACGAAGCTTTTGGAAAGGGAGATAGATAAAGATGATACCATAACAGCTCCTTCTCCTTCAAGCTTAGCTCGCATGATGGAAATGCTTTCCACATATCATTTTAGATTCGAGTATAATGATAACAGTGTGAAAAAGTTTATCAGTGTAAATAACCCCTGGTTGTTTCTTTCTTCTGGTTGCGTGGTCTGTGTGTGTCTATATATATATAAATCGTCCCTGTCAGATGCAGCGAATGCGGCTAAAGTAGCCAAAGTTGTATGAATAGCGAATCGAGGATCTGGTGAATAGCCAAAGTTATACACACACACACACACACCTTGAAAAAAGGTTTTAAATGTTTGATACTGGTTTTAATCTTCAATCTAATTTATTTTTTTATTCAATGTAGCTGGTGATTAATTTTGCAAAAAAATTCAATGTAGCTGGTATACCGATGGATATACCGACGGAAATTCCGTCGTTAATTAGTAAAAAATATTTTTTAAAAAAATATTTTATAAAATTATAAAATAATTAAATTAACATAAATCAACACTCTATAATATACACTCAAAATTCTTGGAAAAAAGAATAAGAAAATCAACTCAAATAAATCTACAACAAATAAATAAAATGAAAAAATAAATTCAACTAAAAATATTAATATGAAAAAAATAAAGTTGCAATTGCTAAAAATTTAAAAATCCTATAAATAAATCAACTAAAAATTGATCTCATATGAAAAAAAATCTCATAACAACATTTATACAATTATTAAGAACAAAAACAATTAAAAATAAAATAAAAAACAAATATAGTGAAAAAAATCATGAAAAAAGAAAAAAAAATCTTACCTTAATGTAGTTGCAACTTGCAAGTGAAGCTAAGGAGAGAGAGAAAAATTTGTAAAGCATATTAATTAAAAAAATTAAGAGGATAAAAGAATAAAGAAGAAGAAGACATGCCTGAGTATGAAGGAAAAGAGAAGGAGATGGGAAGAGAAAAAAAGAGAAAGAAATAGATATTGATGTGTTTTACATATAGTAAAGAAGAAGAAGAAGAAGAAGAATAAGAAATGAGCCTGTCTTTTGTGAAATAAGGGGATTCAGACATTTTATTAGGGCGCGTTAGCGGCGGATTTACCGATGGATAATTGAATATTAATATTTTTTAATTATTCCGTCGGCAATTCTATCGGTAATATTTAATTTAAATTTTTAATTTCGTAAAAAGTTTTCGGAAATAGCCAACAATTACCGATGATTTTTTAACCCGTCGGTGATTCCGTCTGTAATATTTAAATGAAAATTTTAAATTAATTAATTTTTTTAAGAAAACCACCAAATAACACCGACAACTTTTCAATCCGTTGGTGATTTTGTCCGTAAAGAACAACAATTAACAGTGCAATTGAAAAGTGAACAGTTTTGGAGCTCTCTGAAAAATACCGACAAAACATTTCGTCGGTGATTCCCTTTGTAATTGACATGATGAACAGTGTTCGCAGTTTACCGACGGAATAAATTTCATCGGTAAAAATGACATCGAGAGAATATTTTTTTTGCTTTGTTTTAATTTTTTTCCCACGGTAATTCCCTTGGTATTTTTGTTTGTATTTATCAATTTTCTGGTAGTGTATTTTCAAGAAAATAATACAATGACATTTTAAAGAGAGACTATAAAAATAAATATATAATAAAGAATGAAGATTAAAAACCTCTTTTCCAAGGATTTCAATGGGTTTTTATGACCCATCCTCTCTTTTGTAAAAGAAAAACAATGTACCTGACTTGATCAGAGAAAAATATCTGGCTTGATCGAAGGAAAAAATCTATGTACACCCAAGCTCAACGCACGGCTGAACCTAGGAAAGTTGGGTCTGGCAAATCACCAGTCTTATACATGTTTGGGCTCAGCGCTTGGCCGAGCCCAAAAGAGTTGGGTTTCACAAATCACTAGACCTATGCATGACTAGGCTCAGCACTTGGCTGAGTTCAGGAAAGTTGGGCCTGACAAATCACGATACTCATTCATGCGTGAACCCAATGCTTACCTAAACCCATGAGAGCTGGGTTTGGTGGGTTGTCAGACTCGTTAATGTCTAGGCTCAATGCTTGGTTGAACTAAAGGATGTTGGGTTATCACGCGGTCTCTGATTCCTCTTAATAAAAATAAAGACAAATTATGTTGATGCATCGTGTGTGTGTGTGTCTATACACTAGTTATGTGACTTGCATTCCACCGTGGGTTATATATTTTAATTTTCTATAAAAAAATATATATGTGCAAGTTTTTTCAACGCATTTCTGTAATTTAAGAAATTTTAATGTAAATCAAAAGGTTTGTACATACATGAAATCAAATAAGCCGAAAACTATAAATACTAATATATAATAAAAAGTCATTTACAATACCTAAAAATAAACCTTAAAAAATTAAGAGACAGTTGCAAACCAAGATACTTAATCTCTTAATACGAGACATTTAACTGGTTATGTTTGCTAAAAAAAATTTTATTACAATATTTTTTTTACTTAATCAAACAATAATAGAAATAAACAAACATATTAAATTGATTGCATAAAATAAAAAGGAAAATCAATTATGCAATGCTACACGTATTGAAAATATTATTTGAAAATAAACATTTTTATTTTAAAAAATATAGTTTATCTATACAAAAAATTAAAAAAAATTATTAATGAATCAAAAAATTTTCTTTAGAAATTACATGCATAACAAAAAAAATAATTTTCATTTAAATGAGGCTCTCCAAACAAAATAAAAGAGAGAATGAGTAACAATCTAAATATAAATATATATATATATATATATATATATATATATATATATATATATATATTTATAAAATATAAAAAGAACCATTCATTGAAAAAAAATTAGAAAACAAAAGGAAAACAAAAAAGACAGGTGTTGCTGGGTCTGACAAGCTAGACTAATCCTCTTGGCCCATTTTGTTAAGGCCAACACAACTAGTCCCCTTTTTTTTGTTGCACTTGAGGTGGTCGATATGTTATCCGCCCCAATTCAATTTGAAAAACAACATCTGACAATGCGTCATCTGCTTTCGTCTAAATTTCGACTATTGTGATGCCCAAAAAATTAAAGCTCAAGTTTTTTTACTTAAAAACCTCCTTTTCAATCCATTTTGACTTAAAACACCTTAAAAATCATGATAAATTTATCAATAGCCTAAAAAATCAAAAAACTGTCTCAAAAACCATAATCAACTTGAAATAAAAAATCTGCCTGAGCTATCATCTGTTTTTTCATGAACTTTAAAGGTGAAAAACACATAATATGAACTAGGGGTGAGCAAAAAATTAAAAAAACCGATTAAACCGAGAAAACTGAAAAAAAAAATAACCGAAAAAACCAAACCGTGAAAAAAAACCAATTATAATTTTGAAAAAACCGACCGGTTTGGTTTCAATTTTATAAACCTAAAACCTAAAAAACAGAACCGAACCCAAATCGAAAAAAAACCAAGCAAGACTGAAAAAACTGAGTCAAACCGAAAAAACCGAGCCAAACCGGTTTTTGTTCTAAAAAACCAAATCGAAATCGATCAATTTGAACTGGTTTTGGTTTTTTTAAAAAAATCGGTTTGGTTACTTTTTTTTGATAAAAACCGATCCGAACTGAAAATGATTACCCCTACTATGAACTTTTCTCGTAAAAAAACAATCTGATACAAGTATCATCCGTTTTGGTAGCTTAAATTGATGTCAACAACATGTTTCTTTCTCTACCGTCGAAATTCAGTGACCTTTCTTCCACTCCTCTTAATTAGAGACTAAAAAATAAAAAATAAATAAACTTTTATGCCAAAATTAAATTTGAAAAATATTAAGGTACTAAAATTAAATAATCCATGTTATTTTTTAAGTTCAATGATCAAATGCATCTTTTTCAAAACTTATGGCATGCCATCCATGTTCGATACCATTTTCATTTGAGTCCCTTTTCTTTCAGTCTCACATTTTCATAAAAGATCAAAATCAAATGATTTTCAATTAGGACTAAATCGTCAAAAAAAAATTGAAGATCAAATTGAAAAAAAAAATTCATAATACATCTATAAAAATATATAAAAGGATGAATAGTAATATTATGCACGTTAAAAAACCCAAGCCTTTTAATTTTTTATTCTTATATATATACAGGGCTAGAAACGGAGGGATAGCTAGAGGGGTTTCCGGCGTTGTGTAGCGTTAATGAGTTTTGGTATTAGCTATATATTTTAACTCGAAGGTTCTTCCGTCAGGGAAGGAAAAAGGTTAATTTATAATTGCAAAAGAAATCTAATTTGTATCATCCAAATCCTTTTTTTCAATGTTAACCTCTAAAGTTCCTCCGCCATGGATATACGCGAGATCTGATGGCCCCCTCCATGATTTTCTTTTTTGGAGGCGAGATGAGTGCTCGAGGACTCGAGGCAATGACATAAGTCAAGTTTGTGGGCTGTAGTGTTGACTCGGGCCTGTCTGTTATTGCTGGTTGGCCGTGATTTTTTTAGATTAATTTTTTTTTATTGATTTGATTTTTTGATATAAAAATAAATTAAAAAAATATTACTATAATATATTTTTAAAAAAATCTCCAACAATATCAAAGACTTCCTGAAGGCGGCACATTGTTGTTATGTTAGACAAGAGTGGCAAGTATGGATCCACTTCTTTACCGGAAAAAAAGGTGTAAATGGATTTCTTTTGGTAGAAATACACTCCCATTTTCGTTAAACAGTCCCTACCCCATAATTGAGTTTGCCCTGACAGTTTTTTTATTTGATATGTGCTGCTGTGTATAATAATTATTATTTTTAAAGTATTTTTTATTTAAAAATATATTAAAATAATAATATTTAATTTTTTAAAAAATATTTTTGATATTTGAACCAGGGCCTTTATTATAAGACTTAGAATGAAATTTTAAAATTTATTTTTGTTAAAATTTAATGTGGTTTATATGTTTTGGATTGTTTTGATGTGCTGATGTTAAAAATAATTTTTAAAAAATAAAAAAAATATCATTATCATGCATTTCAGCACGAAAAGTTATTTAAAAACCAACCGATACTACACTGCCAAGCACTCTCTTATCTGATCATATTAATCATTAGAATTTTTTATCTTGAATAAATCATGAATTATTTTAAAATATTATTCAAAATCTCATCAAAAACTTAAAGCAGCATGATATCAGCCCATCAAAATAATATAAAAAATATAAAATTTTAATTTAAAATAAAAAATATTCAAAAATTTTTAAAAACATTTCAAAACACACACGGAAGCAAACTAATCATCCCCTTTACTCGTTAATCGGGACAAAAATATCTTCATGTCAACGACAGGTGGCGTGCTCCAAGAGAGCCAGGCATGGCATTCAATTTTTCCCCTGATCGTGCTGAATTAAAGCGGGTGTGGAGCACAAAATCAATTGATTGCCGTGTGTAGTCAAAAGGGGTGATGTGAAGTAGACCCGATCGATGTAAGCGAGGCCAGTGATCCTCAGCCTGCAGAAGACTTTATTTAAAATCACAGGTCTTGCATGAAAGGTAAAGATGCAAAAGCCTGCCACTCGATTGGCTGTTAGATGCCTGCCTTCGGAGGTCAGACGGAACAAAATCTATCCCTTATTAAGTGACTGGATTATGACTTGTGTGTGTATATTTTAAATTTGTAATTGATATTAATTTAAAATTTTAATATATATATATTAATAATAAAAATATCTAAATTTAAATTAAACTATTAATATTTGAGCTAAAAAGTATTAATATTTATGAGCTGGCCATGAATATGAATTGTTGAGCTAAAAAGTATTAATATTTATGAGCTGAACTAAACAAAATAATGAATTAGAATAAATAATTTTTCTTAAAAAAATCCAAGTCTAAATTTTAGTTTGTGCAAAATAATGTTTTGGAATTAGTGATCATTGTAATTATAATCATGAGTTTTTATTTTCATTTAAGTAAATTATGTTATCGAATTAGAAGACAACGGGAGGCGAGAAAGCCATCCTGGAGCGAAATCTTTTTTTTTTATTTTGGAAAAAAATAAAAAAATCTAGATCGTTTGTTGAAATCAAGAAAAAGACACGTCACTTATTATGAGTTGACGCAAATTTTGTACTAAAAAACAAATAAAAAAAAATTGTCAGCGGGGAGCATGCAATCAGATAACAAATTCTCAGTTCAATATCCTTTTATACATGGTAAAAGTTTTTAGCTGCTTATTATTTTTATTTCGGTTTTTATAAAATAAATTATAATTGAATTGAATTTTTTTAAAGAAAAATTAAATCGGTTCAAATTAATTGGTTTTGGTTCAGTTTTGTTCGTTTTCTAGGACAAAACTAGTTCAAACCAGTTTGGCTCATTTTTTTTCTAGTTTTGTTTCGGTTCGGTTCGGTTTTTTCAGTTTCAAGATTATAAAACTGAACCGGTTGGTTTTTTTTTAAATTTTAATCGGTTTTTTTCACCGTTTGATTTTTTCAGTTATTTTTTTTGTTTTCTCAATTTAATTAATTTTTTTAATTTTTTTTTGCTCTACTCTAGTTTTACTTTTGCATGGGGACTCACTATCACAAAATTAAATACACTCTTACTCTTGTTTTTATGCCCTCTATAACATCATTTAGAGTTTCAATAGTAAGAAATAATTATTTCTTTTACAAATTTTTTAGCAAGAGCTAAAATCATAAAAAAAAATAGCTTGTTTATATAAATATTAGCTTATATGCTTGCGTTGTGCTGCATGGGACATAAATTATTTTAAACATTAAAAATATACAAATCTTGTAAAATACAGTTTTTTTGAGTCTTTTTCAATGAAAAATAAATATTTGTATTAGTGTATCATCTGATTGTTTTTATCTAGAATTATTTTTTATGTTTTTTAGAAAATATAATTATTAAAAAAAGTTAACCAAAAAACATTAAAATAATATATTTATATGATGTGCGATAGAAAGTTAAAAAAAATCATAAATATAATAAAATCATATTTAAAATATATTTAAAAATTTAATAATAAACACTCATGTCAACTGAATTT
>Ga0325414_1006684_pt1 | contig 12253 bp, 4 predicted proteins | sample PopdelMetagenome_8_FD_206183 | JGI IMG/M metagenome (GOLD analysis project Ga0325414, IMG submission 206183) | Populus deltoides microbial communities from Bellville, Georgia, United States - Leaf-PdKOR-R3 | ecosystem: Host-associated > Plants > Phyllosphere > Phylloplane/Leaf | place: USA... | reverse complement strand
GTCTATTTATCACAGAATTACTCAACCACCTGCTCAGTTGAATATTGGTTATTGAACACAATGCAGGTACCTTACCTGCAGGCTTCACTATATATGCTAAGGAACATGCATAATTTCTTATATATATTTATCAAAACTCCCTTTCTTTATGTGATAATTGATGGTGTAATAGTAGTTAATTACTATAATATGCTCTTGCTTTACAGATCCCGGTAGCAGTCGGTGTAACTTCATATGTGGCCGTTAGCCTGTACAAAGGGCGGAGAAAGATTGCATCCAAGGGAGAAGCAAGAAATAATTGGCCTTTGCACAGACTTTTCTTTTATAGTGTCACAGCTCTTATGGCTGGCACAGTTGGAGGCATGCTTGGACTTGGTGGAGGATTCATTTTGGGTCCTCTTTTTTTGGAGATGGGAATCCCTCCACAGGTGGAACTCCCTACTTTATTTCAGCTTGTAAGATCATTCGACAGTACTGTAGGATTTGTATGCCCGACACAAATTATGGAAAAACATTCAATGTAGGTGTCAAGTGCCACTGCCGCCTTTGCCATGATGTTTTCTGCATCAATATCTGCTGTAGAATTTTACCTTCTGAAACGTTTCCCCATTCCTTACGGTAAGATTTTTTGCCAAAACATTCTCTTCTTATTTAATAGCAACATAACTCAAATGAGTAGCAATAAATTTAAGTTCTTTGATCTTACACAGCTCTCTACTTCTTCGTCGTGGCTACCATTTCTGCCGTGGTTGGGCAACATGTAGCAGGAAAGCTGATCAGAATATTAGGGAGAGCATCTCTAATCATCTTCACTCTAGCCTTTATAATATTTGCGAGTGCAATATTATTAGGTACGTATGTGGCATACATGTTCCCTACAGCTACATATTGCTCCATATTTTGAGATTCTCATGGCTGAATTAGGTTTTTCTTCTTTTCGAACAGGTGGGGTTGGCATCGGACGCTCGATAAGACAGATTGAGAGCAATGAATACATGGGATTTGAAAACATTTGCTCATAGGAAGCAGCTTAGTTTTCAACTCTCTCTTCATTTACTATATCTGAAAATCCTTTAATTATAGTTAAATCTGCCCTTTTCTCTCTAGACTCCACCCCCTGTAAGGATAAAGATAGATGCATGGCACGAATCCTGTTTAACGAGAATGTCACGAATAATTAAATAAATAACAAAAAACAAGAGCAAAGTTTGTGCCGCTTCCATATTTTGTTATTACTATTAGATTTTGTAAGGATAATGAAAGAATAATAGCTATAATATTCTATAATATAGTGCATAAATAAAATAGTAAGATTAAATTATACCGTTGTTAGCCATGATATCTAATGAAGAAATCTCCGTTGAAAAAAAATATTTGTGACTTGTTTCTTTTCTCCATCTCCCTGGAACTTATTCTTTTAATGATGAAAAGTGTACAAGTTTTAGGGATAAATACTAGTTACATTACCCGTGCGATGTCGCAGGTCAATGGTTTTTGCATAAAAAATATCAAAAAAAAGTTAAGATTTAAAAGTATTAGGTTTTTTTGCAAAACTATACCCAAGAGTCTTGGGTCTGGCTGCAACGCCTGACCCAAGAGTAATATTTATAATATTAATAATAACATTAAACTTGCATGACCCAAGTTTAAGAGGGTTTGACTGCAATACTAGACCCAATAGACTTGGATGTGGGTCTAGCTGTAAGGTCGTGTCATAAAAATGTGTTAATTAAAAAGAAAAAAACAAAGAAAAAAACCAAAAGGAAGAAAAAATTAATGAAGAAAAATAAAAAAAATCTGAATTAACTAGGTTAACCCGTCAAACCTTAGATTCGTGTCGTGAAAGTTTGATAACTAAATAGAAAAACAAATTGACAGGTTAACATAAAATTAACTGGGCTAACCCGTCAAACCCGGGATCCGTGTCATTAAAGTTTGATAACTAAATTAAATGAAAAAAATTAATTAAAAAAACAAACAAACAAAAAGGCATCAGCCTTTTCACCGTGGACTCAGTATGTAATCTACAGTTAAAGACATAAAAACAACAAAAAAGCAAAAAGAAAAAAAAAAGCATCAGTCGATAACTAAATAGAAAAAAAATTTAATATTGATGAACTAAATTAAATAAAAAATATTAAATAAAAAGAAACAATAAAAGAAGAAAAAAAACTTATAAGAAGAAAAAAACTAATGAAGAAAAAGAAAGAAAAAATCTAAATTAATTAGGTTAACCCGTCAAACCTGAGATCCGTGTCATGAAAGTCTGATAACTAAATAGAAAAAAATTTAATATCAACAAACTAAATAAAAAAATTAAATAAAAAAAGAAGACATCAGCCATTTCACCGTGGACTGCACTGTGCAGTCCATAGTGAAAGGCATAAAAAAAAGCAAAAAAAAAAAACCAAAAACTAAAGGCTTTAGCCTTTTCACTGTGGACTGCATATAAAATTAAAAGATGAAATCGGAAGAACAAAACTAATGAGAAAAAAAAATCTGAATCAACCGGGTTAACCCGCCAAATTAGGTTAACCTGTCAAACTTGGAATTCGTATCATGAGAGTGTGATAACTAAATAGAAAAAATATTTATTATTAATGAAATAAATTAAAAAAATATTAATTAAAAAGAAAAAAGCAAAGAGAAAAAAAACCTATAGGAAGAAAAAAAACTATCAAGAAAAAGAAAAAAAATCTGAATAAACTGGGTTAACCCGTCAAACCTAGGATTCATGTCATGAAATTCTGATAATTAAATAGAAAAAATTTAATATTAAGAAACTAAATTAAAAAAATAATTAAAAAAGACAAAAAAAACTAAAGGCATCAGCTTTTTCACCGTGAACTGTACTATGCAATCCACAGTAAAAGGCTTAAAAAGGAAAAGATAAAAAAAAAAACAAAGGCACGTGCCACGGGTTAAAGTTTTTTTCTTGCATAAAAAATATCAAAAAATGCTAAGATCTAAGAGTGTTAGGTATTTCTGCAAAGATATGCCCAAAAACCTTTAGTTTAGTTGCAATGCTTGACCCAAGAGTAATATTTATAATATTAATAATAATATTAAACTTACACGACTCAAGTTTAAGTGAGTCTGGCTGCAACACCGGACCCAAGAGCCTTGAATGTGAGTCTGGCTGCAAGGTCGTGTCATAAAAGTTTGATAATTAAATAATTAAATAGATTAGTTAAAAAAACAAAGAAAAAAAACCAACAGGAAGAGAAAAACTAATGAAGAAAAAGAAAAGAATATAAATTAACTGGGTTAACCCTTCAAACCAGGTTAACCCGTCAAATCTGGGATTCGCGTCATGAAAGTTTGATAATTAAATATAAAAATAAATTGACGGGTTAACTTGTCAAGCCCGGGATACGTGTCATGAAAGTTTGATAATTAAATAGAAAGAAATTTAACATTAAAAAACTAAACTAAATAAAAAAATTAATTAAAAAGAAAAAAAATCAAAAAACAAATTCCGGGTTAACTCGTCAAACTTTTAAAAAAGCAAAAAAAAAATTCGGGTTAACTCGTCAAACCAGGTTAACCCATCAAACCCAGGATCTGTGTCATGAAAGTTTAATAACTGAAAAAAATTAACATTAACAAACTAAATTAAACGAAAAAAAATCATTAAAAAAAACACAAAGAAAAAAAGCAAAAAAAAATTAAAAAAAATTAAAAAAAAAAACAGCTTAGCGTTTCACGTGGACTGCACAGTGAAACACTGAACAATTTTGGTATATGTTATTAATTAAAAAGAAAAAAACAAAAAAAATAAATTTGAGTTAATTCGTCAAACCAAGTTAACCCGTCAAACCTGGATCCATGTCATGAAAATCTGATAACTAAATAAAAAAATTAACATTAACAAACTAAATTAAACAAAAAAAATTCATAAAAATAAAAAAAATAAAGAAAAAAGCAAAAAAAAAACCATAAAGGCATAGAAAAAGAAAAAAAAAGAAAAAAAACAAAAAGAAAAAAAGAAAAAAAAGGAAGAAGAAGACAGCTCAGCGTTTCACTGTGGACTTGCACAGTAAAACACTAAACAGTTTTAGTTTATTCTTAACAAGAAATCTCATAAGTTTTTTTTTTTTTTTTTTACATTTGCACTTTACTATTATTGTTTGAGAAATTACATTTTATATCCTGGGATTTACATGATTAATAACAGTTTACATCCTCAACCTTGTACGCTAAAATAAGAAATTGTTTTTTTATATTTGTAATTAAATTTGTCATTATATTTATTTTAACGATTAAAGTGCTATTAAAGCCTTAAAACAACAAAATTACCATATATAATTCATAATTATAATAATATCATCCATTAATCCCCCAAAACTCATTTATTAATGGGCATGAAACCCTTTTAAGCATTTCATCAAATAATTTTTAGGTATCCATCAAACTATCATATTTCATGTACATTTCAAGAATTCGATTCAAATGAAAATGTCAGGTACAAACCTAGATAGCTTGATGTGTTGCCCATAATTCACAATTACAAGATGGAGCAGCATTGGTGGGCCTTGCTGGTAGTACTTCAATCAAAATAAAATCAATAGATGATGAAAGCTTGTGAGATTGTTTTGTGTTCTCCTCCAATTTTGAGAGCTAAGATGACAAGGAAGACTCGAGAGACCTAGAGGATGGCTCTGGTAATATGTGAAACAAAGATGTTATTTTCCAGTGGTGTTACTATCAATGTTGAAAATTTACCCTAGTTTGAGGCTGGGTTGAAAGCTTAGTTCAAGCTTCTCCATTTCTATTCGAATTCCTTTAAAGTTTTGAATTATCCCAAATCTCTTGATTATGAAATATAATTGCAATTATTTTATTTACGTTTAAACAAAATTCATTTATTTATACAATCTAATTATCCTAAGGGAGGCTTTTCAAGCAGTGAGCTTAAGGATTTCTTTTCGAAAGATGGTAGAGAAACCAGAAGTTTGAAGTCAAATCCTAATGATGTTCTAAAATCCAAAGTGCATAGGAATAGGTTATTTAGCGGGTGGATTATAGGTTAATCACAGGTTCTAGCAAGATGATATATTCTCCATGGTTTATGAAACTTGTAGCTTGTCATGAAAAACCTATAACCTGTAAAAAAAATTTTTGGTGGGATTTAAAGACTATCAGATGATAAAGTTATTACGTGTAAAATTATCTCCTTTGGTGAGACTTAAGGACTCTCAGATGATAAAGTTACTAACCTTTAAATAAATGGTTATAATAAATGAGATAATAAGCATTAAATTATAAGAATGGCATGATAAATGCTCTAAGTAAAACCCTTGGTAACAAGTCTGGCTATATATCATTTAATAATGTATTTTGCATTATGTTTTGTCTTAAAAACCCATTTACAATTGACTTTCTTGCATTTATTTGACAATTTTACAAAATCTCATAAACCATTATCATCCATTGATTTTAATTCTTCATTTACGGTATTGATCTATTTTCTAGAATTATCACTTTCAATGACTTGTGAAAAATATAACCAGATCTTTTTTAATCCCAATATTATAATCTAATTCTAGCAAATATACCACATAATCATCTTAAATAATAGGTTTTCTTTCCTTTTGCGACCTTCTCAAGATTGTTGGTTACGGTAGTTCTATAATATTTTCAGTGGTGATATTTTCTTGGAGTTATATAACATTCTCATTGTGTTATTCAATTTTTTTAATCTATTGAGTTGATTGGGGACCAAAAATATGTAAAGGAATAACAATTTCTTGAGAAGATAAAGGTAATGAGATATTTACCTTTATTTTTTCAAGAGTTATCTTTCACAATTCATCACTCCTATTAATCTCACTACTTTCTAATAATCTAGCATTTCTGGTTTCAATTATCCTTATACTATGGTTTGAAAAATAAAATTAGTAGCCTTTAAACTTATATGGATAACCAATAAAATATCAAGTTATTTTTCTTGGATCTAACTTATCTTCATGTGGATTATAAATTCTAGCTTTCATCAGATAATCTTAAATATATAAATGTTTTAAATCAGATTTCCTACCAGTCTCTAACTAAAAAAGAATTGCTTTACCAAGACCTCTATTTAAAATATACACTATGGTCTTTAATGCTTCTTCCCACAAACAATTGAGTACTCTAGAGTTGCTCTTTATACTCCTAGCCATGTCCGTTAAAGTATGATTATGTCTGTCAACAACTCTATTCTATTGTGGCATCCCTGACATTGTATATTGTGCACAAATACCTTGCTTTTCTAGGAACTTGGAAAATAGGATAGGATTTTGTTCTGACTTATCATATCTACCATAATATTCTTCACCTTTATCCGATCTAATAATTTTAACCTTTCTATCTATTTGTCTTTTGATTTCTGTAATGTACACCGTAAAGATGTCAAACGTTTGAGACTTTTATGCATTAGATACACATAACCATAACATGACATCTCATCTATAAAAATAATGAAGTATTTTTTCTTTAGTAAGACATGGAATATAGAGTAGTCCATAAATGTCTATATGAATAATTTTAAGAAGCTTATTGGCTCTTATGACACTTTTCTTACAGTGTTTTATTTTATTTTCTTTAATGAAATCCACATAAAAGTTCAAATAAGTGAAATCTAGTTTTTTCAAAGCTTCATTCTTCACTAATCTTTATATCCTTTCCCTTGAGATATGCCCTAGACATCCATACCACAAGATAAAATATTTCTCATTTATTTGGCTATACCTTAAACCAACGTTATAATACAGGGCCATAAAGTTTTTTCAAATACATTATTCAAAGCAATTCTATATAAGCCATCATATAGAGTGCTAGAACTAACTATAATTGAATCAAATATCAATTTGAGTTTATCTCATGACCATCCTTAAGAAGTAAATGATAGGTTTCAATAGCTATCCTTAAGAAGTAAATGCATTATCCTTTAGTTTCTGATTTATAAGGAATCTATGTATTGTGTTAGTCATGTGATTTGTAGCACTAGAATCAATCCACCAGGTTTTAGAAAGAACTTCAGAAAGATTTGGTTCATAACAAACAAAATAAAATTTATTACCTTTCTTTTCAAACTAAGCTTTATGTTTGTTGTAATCCTTCCTTACATGTCCTTCCTTACCATAAAAATAATATTTGATAGTAAAATTATCTTTTTGATCCTTACCATGAATTTCCTTTTTTTAGTGGGATCAATTTTCCATTCTATTTCTTTTTACTATCTTATTGAGTTACCAACAATGTTGAATGTTATCCATCCTCCATCAAACATACTTCCTCTTGAATTCACATGTTTTTCAGTTCACTTATGCTCTATCAATCTTTATTGGTGTTGTAATGAATTTTGAATAGACTAAACTGACAAAGAAAGTGAATTTAAAATAGGTTGAATCATAAAACTATCACTTACATGCATTCTTGAAGTATTCATCTTTACAACTTAATTTTTCATATCAAGAATATGTTGTTGAACTTTTTTAGTACCATCATACTTTATGATTTTTAATATTTCCATAAGATTGTCTGTTAGTGACTTTTCAGCTAATCTGAGAAAATCCTCTAGTGAATCCAAAATTTAGCATTTCTCATTTGTAGTTGAGAGGCTTTGATATTGTTCACCATAGTCATCTCCACAAACATCAGACTACGCCTATTTGACATCTCTCATGCTTTAATTTCAAAGATATGTTTATTAGTATTGTCATAAGTAATTGTTTTGGGTTTATCCGTCAAATGTGTGTAGTCCAAATCCAATACCCCTATTGTAAATTAGATTTGCTCATATCATTTAGAGAAATTTATTTTATTAAGAATAGGAATATTTGGAGCATGGGAATGCAACTTTAATGTGAACATAAAAAAAAAAAACTTAGGATATTGTCTCTGCCCCTAATAGACATCACAAATCTCAATATAGCATACTTTGATTAATAATTAAGAAAACCCAAAATTGATATTTCAAACAATCATGTGAATTTTATAGCATACTTTATATAAATTCACATGATTTCTTGGAGTGATATTTCAATATAGCATACTTTGATTAATCCATATGATTTCTTCTTTAATAATTTAATACACTCAAAATCATCATGTTTAGTTTTATAAATTTATCAAGACAATAAAGTGTGTGTGTGTGTGTAAACATGAATCATGTTCAATATGAATTGTGGATTTATGAACCCAAAGAACATCACATGTGGATTTTAGACAATTAATGCTAACATATCTTATATGGTGTGGTTGCGTGCACCAATAACATAGTCACCCTGACCATCCATTCAATTAATGATATATACCAATAATTACATGCTACGCTAAAAATCAAAATAAATTTTTTTCACATGGAAATATATTCAGACAATATTAATATATTTTCTAATAAAAAATAAATAAATCTTGTGAGAGTTGATTTGATGTATCTTGGTTGACGTTGCTAATTGAACAACAACCTGAAAGATAAGTAGAAACATAATTTACTAAAAGAAATTTTAAGACGATATTTTTTTAAAAAAAAATTGAGATGTAAATCTATTAGATTTACTTGGGTTAACCTGTAAATTTACGACCTGAGTCATGAGACCATGATAACCCTTTAGAAAGCAAAACAAATCAAATTATGAAGCCTAATTCACAATCAACTTAATGTTGAGAGATGAAATTGAAAAATAAATTAATTTAAAAAAAGTAATAAAAAAACTAGAGTCAACTTGTCAAATCTATAATTCGATTCATGAGATAGAGATAATATCATAGAAAGAAAATAAAAAATAATAATTATGAAGCTCAATTCTTGTCAATCCAAAGCTGAAGGATAAAATTGAAAAAAAAACACCAATTAAAAAAAATATAAAAAAAATGATCCAACTCGATCCGGTTAACCCGCCAAACCTACAATCTTGGTCATGAGACTAGGATAACCTCATAAAAAATAAATTAAAATAAATTATGAAGTTTAATTCTCAATCAACATAATGTTGAATAATGAAATTGAACAAAAAAAATTAAAAAAAAACTCAAGTCATCTTAAGTTAACCCGCCAAATACATAATTTAGGTTATGACATTAGGATAACCTTATAGAAAATGAATTGAAACAGATTATAAAGTTTAATCTCTAGCAAGCCCAATATTGAAAGATGAAATAAAAAAAATTAAAAAGAAAATCAATTTTTTTTTTTGAAAAAAACTTCCTCTCCTCACATAACACAATATTGGAATAATATTTTTTTCTAATATTTTTTTTATTTTCAATTTCATCATCAAACATTATATTTATAGAGGATTGAGTTTTATAATTTTTTATAATTTACATTTTATGAGGTTATTCTAGATTTATGACCTAGATAACAGGTTTGACGGGTTAACTTTGTTGACTCAAGTTTTTTTTCTCCTTTTCTAATTGACTCTTTTTTTATTCATAATTTCATCATTCAATATTAGGATGATTGGAAATTAGGTTTTGTGATTTATTTCCACATGCTTTCTATAAGGTTATTCTCATCTTATGACTCGGGTCATAGGTTTGGTAAGTTAATTATGGTTGATTTGAGCCATTTTTTGTTTCATTTTTTAATTGATTTTTTTAATTTCATCTTTCAATACTTGGTTGATTGAGAATTGAGCTTTATAATCTATTTTAATTTGCTTTCTATTGGGTTATCCTACTCTTATAACCTGGGCCACGAGTTTGGCAGGTTAACTCGAGTTAACTCGGGTTATTTTCTTGAGTTTTTTTTTTAATTTTTTTTTCAGTTTTATCCTTCAACATTGGATTTATTAGAAATTAAGCTTCGTGATTTGTTTGGATTTTTTTATATGGGGTTATTATGATCTCATACTTGGTATGCGGGTTCGTAGTTTAACCCAAGTTGACTCAAACCGATTCAATATGTTGTTGTCTCTATATTTATTAAGAAAATCTCATCTTAGATATTTATTTTGCATCAAACTATATTTTCACTAGTTATTCCGATTGTCTTTGGACTCACCAAGGTAATCGTAACCAAGTCACATCAAATCAACTCCTACACGGCTTAAATTTATTTTCTACTAGAAAAAATATTAGTAATGCCTAGACTTTTTTTTTACATAAAAAAATTGATCTAACCCGCAACGTAGCGCTTACTAAATGATCTAGTATAAAACTAAAATATTATTCTAGTGAATAGTGTTTTGTGAGGAGGTGAACATTGAACTCACATTCTCTTTTAATTTTTATTAATAATATTTTAGAAAATAACTGGTTTATAGGTCCACGCTAACCTGCGGGTCAGATAAAAAAAAATTGAATGTAAAAAAAAAAAATTAACCACATGAATTATTTGGCATTATTATTAAACCTAATCTAGCAAGTCAACCTTGAAATCTCCCAACCCGACTATTTGTCTAGCTTTAGTTTAAGATTAAAGCAATCTGAAATAAATTATGAAGATCAATTTAAAAGTAACCAAATATCAAAGGATAATTTTTTAAAAAAAAAAAGCTAAAAAAATTCAAGGATGAAATCAGAAAACAAAATAAAAAAAATCAAAGAAAAAAGATAGAGAGAGAGAGATGCTTTATTGTTCATCTGAATAGTGAAGCTCCATCAAGTTTACCAAAAAATTTATTTGTATTAGGAAATTCCATCAACAATTGGTTTCATCAACAAAGTTAGATCCATATGTGACCCACTAAGTTATTAGTGATGAAGTCATAAAAAATTTAGATTGGGTTTGTGTTTTCCACGGTTGTGTCTTAGGTTGATATGTCTAGACATGGTTGTTTCATGCACTCTTGAAAAAACAAGTCGTCTATTAAGATAGAGGACCCTCTAATATTTTAGTAAATTCTAGGAGGGAAGGAAATTATAACAATGAGAACAAAAACATATGAGAGTGTATGATGTTGTGATTGTTATGTGTGGTATTGTATGGCTTTGTATCTTATTACCTAGCAACCCCATGTATTTATACATCTCAATCACATGAAATTACCTCATGTAAAGCATGGGGTTGCTAAACATAGTGGAAGATGTGGCACCACAACTATTTGTGAGAAAGGTTGGCGCTTGCAGGTGAATGACGAGAAAGGTTGGTGCCATACTAACAAGGCATAAGTTGTTCAAACAAAGTGTGTACCATAATTACGTAGCTATTTGCAAGAAAGTTAGGTGTCATTCTGACCATTTAAAAGTCATAACACTACATTGCAGTGCGTGACAACGTTGGGCTCCCTCAAAATTTGCACGAGATTGGGATTTGGTCTCAAATTTGTTGTTGGGTTAAGGCATATAACTAAACAAATACGCAATCCACTTAGGCAAAGACCCATTTGCGAACAAGGCGGTCCACTTAAACGAAGGCTTATTAGCGAACAAGACTTTCTGTATTTTAAAGTTATTTATTTTTAATTGATTTAATAAAAAAAAAAAAAAAGCAAAATGAATTGAATATATAGAGGCTAGACATGTGGGCTTGGGTGGCTTAGTGCACCTTACCCATTTAAAGAAAACACAATGTGTACTCGCAAAGTGCACGAGCGTGAGCTCTTTTTTTTTTAAAAAAAAGAAGTGGATGATATGTTGTCTGTCTTTTTTTTAAGATAATAAAATAAAGCACACATAGTTTTTTACTACCAGAGAGATGATCGAAAAATCAAGTTACGGTTTTTTAGACCTAAAAATCCATTTTTTAAAATTTATTTTCACTTAAAACTTGATGAGATAAAAATTGACCTTTTTTTTCTTATTAGATTATGATCAATCGACACATTTCTCTTTTGTTCTTTGTTTTTTTTAACTAGCTTCTCTATCCTCTCTAGAAGAAAATGATGAAAAAATAATTTTTTGAATAAAAATTAAATTTAAAAAATTAAAAGGACTGGGTTGGAGGAGAAAGAAAAATAGGTGGACTGGAAATCATTTTTTTTCATAAATTTGAGATTGACCATGGTTTTACATTATAATCCTCTCTCTTTTAATTTTGTATTTATACCATAATTTTAAACTTTATTTCGTGAAATTAAGTTTCTGAAAGATTCAATAAAAAAATATAAGAAAAAAATGAAATAAAAAGACACAAGGAAAATAAAAATAAAAAAAACCCAAAGTAGCTTTTGCTACTAGTATAAATAGTGGCAATCCCTTGTTTTTTTTTAATGTAGTAAAAGTGTTTTTTTTTTTTTTGTGCTATTCTTACAATATATTGATTGTAGAAATTCCCTTACCATTACTATTTTGAACATGACATGCATCTGGAAATATTAAATAG
>Ga0325414_1006678_pt1 | contig 12255 bp, 8 predicted proteins | sample PopdelMetagenome_8_FD_206183 | JGI IMG/M metagenome (GOLD analysis project Ga0325414, IMG submission 206183) | Populus deltoides microbial communities from Bellville, Georgia, United States - Leaf-PdKOR-R3 | ecosystem: Host-associated > Plants > Phyllosphere > Phylloplane/Leaf | place: USA... | reverse complement strand
TAGCTCCTTGATATTATGTGATATATATATATATATATATATATATATATATATATATATATATATATATTATAATTACCACCTTATTTATGTTTTCCTTTCATCTTAGCAGCAGCAGTCTTCTTGCACTTGTGTATCCGAAAGGATTACTTAAAAATCAGTAGCTCTTAGTTTCCAGCTTACATCAATCAAGTCTCGAAACTTAACTTAAATCTTGGGAGACACTAGTAATTACACACGTTTGGTTAGCTGACATACCTTTTTTGTTGTATTAATTTCTATCATTTACCCATTAGTCCAATTCTCACAATCATAGATCAAAAGCACCTTATTTATGTTTTCCTTTCATCTTAGCAGAAGCAGTCTTCAATTACCATCTTATTTATGTTTTTGATTAATAGCACAAAGTAATATAAATATGTAAAAATAACAAACACACAAGACTTTTATTTAAGGAAATATATTCGAAAATAATATAAATTATATTTTAAAATCTTATCTAACAATTTAAAATTTTAAATTGAGATAATTCTTTAAAAGTTTATCTTCGTTGGCTTTGTAGATTCGTTATAAAAAATTATATATGAATTTGTTTCATTAATTGTTTATATATATATATATATATATATATATATATATATATATATATATATATGAAAGCTTAGTCACTTATTTAATTTTTAAAGATTATTTAAATTATGATGTTATACAAACATAGCCTAAGGGTTCAGTATTGAAAATATATAAAAAACAAATCAGTTTAATTAATAAAATATTATTAGAATCTTGTTTTAATTACAAATTATATTTTCTCGGTGAATTAAAATTGATAAAATTTATAATACTTTAAAATAATAAAAAAATGAAGATAAATTTTAATATCAATTAAAGTTAATAAACCTTTCTAAATCGTTGGAATAATCTAAATATGATTTTAGCATTTTAAAAACATTATTTATGCACAACTTAGTAACTAATCAAATTCAAATAATTAATTCATGATAATATAAAAAATTAAAATACAATAGTGAAATTAATCTTAAACTTACACGTTATTAATTATTAAAAAATTATGAAAATTATTCAAATCTTTTGATTTAAGCAGCACACCACCTAATTTATTTTGCGAGTATTTGAATATCAATCAGTGACTGATTTTGTTGAAAATAAAACGTGTTAATTGTACGTTTTCTACTTTGATAAAAGTACTTTTTAGAAGATAACTGTATATCTATCAAGAAATTACCACATGATTTTTTTTATTATTATTAACATGGATGTCCGGATTAACTTGCGCGTACCTCGTTTAATTTCACGAGTCTAGAAATTAACGATCATGCAAGTCTCCATTGACCCTAAGATGACATAAACTCGTGACTATTAGGAAGCAACCCCAAACATGATTTTTTTTTTTAGATTAACATAGGTGTCTGAACTAACTTGCGCACACTTCGACTAATCCTACGGGTCTTAAAATTAACGACCATGTAAGCCTCTAGTGGCCCTGAGATTTGTGGGACTCAAACTGGTGACATCTGAGGAGCAAACTTAAGACCTGATTAGTTGAGCTATACCTTTCAAGGTTCCAAACATGATTCTTGATTATATGTGTGGTTAACTAAGTACACATTACTACACTATACTATGATTTGTTGTGTTATATTGTAAGTAAAATCAATCAACTGTTCCGTATTGTATTGTTATATGATTAAAATAAAATTATTATTACATTGCTAATATGGTTTTAGTGCTGAACATGAACAAAGACTTGACCTTAAATTTTAAAGATGCATTATTTCTTCTCAATGTTCACTTTCCGATTGGACCCAAGAAATGTAAGGTAAGCTATCAGCTTTTGGCCTTCATACTGGTGCTTTAGCTAGCTTTATTAAATGCAAAAGATTAACAAAAGATGCTGAATTACATGAACAAAGACTTGACCTTAAATTTTAAAGATTCCATGGGTTCAATCAATTCATTTCATGACGTATCAAATCATTTAGCAGAGCCGCTAGCCCCCAGCCTTTCATTTAATAAGGCATTACCTTTATTACTTCTCAATGTTCACATTCCGCTTGTGGCCATCGTACTGATTCTTTAGATTTATTAATCTTATCTTTCCACCCATAAAATTTCAGAGCATTTGGATCACAAGAGCTCGATATATGGCTAAAATACTGAGTAGTGCTGTTGGTGGACGTGGTGGATAGACCTCAAGCTCTTGTCTGGACGAAATGTCATTGTTACCATCAGAATTTGAGCAAATCTTCTCATGAAAGTTGTTGGAAATTGTCGTTTCCTTCGACCCACCAAATTTCACGTCATTTAGCCTTCTAGAACTCCAGATATGGGTAAAATTCTAAGCAGTGTTTGGGCTAGATTACAGGATAGATTCTGACTTCTCTTTTGTGGCCAAACTTTGAATTTGAAAACGGCAGATTTGGGTCTTATACTATTCATGAACATTGTAGGTCTATTTCTTAGCTTTCCATCCATATAAATTAAGCTGAAATCCAAGATCTACAGCTCCATATATGACCCAATAATTAAACAGTGTTCCAATTTGAATTGAATCGGTATCTCCTTTCTAAGCTTAGCCGTTTCTTTATCCTTTCACTTTCAATAGTTAATCACATCAATCAATCCTTTGAATTGTGAGATATGTCTGCATTTAAAATGAACATTTACCATGAATTAAAGCTATCTTATATTATCAGATCTGTTATTATAAAACATGCTTTAGTTAAGGAGTTACTGATACTTCAAGTGCAAAATGATGATATAAAACCTTGATAAAAATGCACTTTTAAGTACTAATCATATTGTTATATGATTAAAATAAAATTATTATTACATTGCTAATATGGTTTTAGTGCTGAACATGAACAAAGACTTGACCTTAAATTTTAAAGATGCATTATTTCTTCTCAATGTTCACTTTCCGATTGGACCCAAGAAATGTAAGGTAAGCTATCAGCTTTTGGCCTTCATACTGGTCCTTTAGCTAGCTTTATTAAATGCAAAAGATTAACAAAAGATGCTGAATTACATGAACAAAGACTTGACCTTAAATTTTAAAGATTCCATGGGTATCAAATCATATACATTATTATTTTTCTGATAACGTCACAAAATCAATCATTTAGCAGAGCCGCTAGCTGGGCATAGAAAAGACAGAAAACCATGTCAAGTCTTTCATTTATTAAGGCATTACCTTTATTACTTCTCAATGTTCACATTCCGCTTGTGGCCTTCGTACTGATGCTTTAGCTTTTATTAATCTTTCTCTGCTTGACGAGGCAAAAAAATAATTCTGAACACGAAGACTTGACCATAAATTCAATCAAATTTAATATAAAACAAAACAAAATTAAATGTTTAATTCAGAAGATGTATTAGTAAATAATATAAAATTATTATTAAAATGTTAAACTTTAAGTTTATAGTAATTCTTGGATAATAGCAATGTGTAATGGATAATTAGTTATTCAGACATATAATAAAGAAGCATGAGTCTAGGCATACCAAGATGATCCTAAACTAAAGCTGTTAGAGATGTACGCTAACTTTATTATTTGTTATTCACTTCTTCCATACTCAATGTATCGTGAAGCTTATTTTTTAATTTTAAAATCAAACGGTGTAGAAGATTTGTGTATAAGATCAGCCGTTAAAGTTTTGCTAGAATTTTTTTTTTTCCGAGCTTTTTTGGTTTTTATAGAAACTTGTTTACCTTTAATCTGAGTAATATCACAATACTTGGTTAATATATCAACATCTTTACGACTATACTTGGTTGTTTTTCAAGATTTGCAACCACAAACTCAGCTGCTTCAGCTTAATAAAGAAACCCTTTCAATAAAAATTTTAAAACTTGACCTTAAATTTTACGCGATACATGAACGTCAAAGACTTGATCTTAAATTTTAAAGATGCATTATTACTTCTCAATGTTCACATCATTGGACCCAAGAAATGGAGGGTAAGCTATCAGCTTGTGGCCTTCATGCTGATGCTTTAGCTTTATTAATCTTTCTCTGATTGACAGTGCAAAAGATCGACATCATGGAAGCAAAAGATCGACATAATGGAAACAAAAGATGCTGAACATGAACAAAGACTTGACCATAAATTTTAATGATGCATTATTACTTCAGACTCCATGGTTCCAATCATTTACATTACATTCCGCTTGTGGCCATCGTACTGATTCTTTAGATTTATTAATCTTTCTCTGCTTGACGAGGCAAAAAATTGATGCTGAACACGAACAAAGACTTGACCATAAATTTTAAAGATGCATCATTACTTCATATTCCATGGTTCCAATCATTTACATTATAATCTTTTATCAATGTCAAAAAAAAGCAATTCCACAAAAAAAATTAATATAAAACAAAATAATGATAAATTGTTTTAGCAATAATATAAAATTATTATTAAAAATTTAAGCTTTTAAGCTTATAGTGATTATTTGATAATAGCAATGTGTAAAGGAGATATTACTTAACAATATATATTGTCGCATATATGCGGCTTCGCGGTAATCATCCTTCGAGGTCAGAGTTATCAGGATAGATATAGGTGGAAAGGACAAGGAATTCTTATCTTTTATTAATAAAAAAAGAGAGTTGAAACTTAGTATTATGATCACTAGAAAACTTAATGGTATGCCAGAGTCTAGATAAAGGGACTAGTTGTGCAAATGGAAGACGTATCACTCTTAGTGCAATTTATCTATGGTAAGCTGCTTTGTTGTTTGCTTTAAGTCATGTTTTTATTCGTTAGTCTATCTAAGATTCGAGAAAAGTCATTCTCAATAAAGAGATCCTTATCTCATCAAGTTAAAACCTAACCATTTGGGTCATGATGGACGGGGGACAATCAGAAGTGATCTCCATGATGCAAAGTTGGGACAATATTTCTAAGCCTTTCTTGGGTCATGCTCATGAGTTTTTGAGATTCAAAGGAACCTTGGTGTCATGGGTTAAGGTTGTATGGGAACCTTTGCGCTTACCAAGGCATAGTTTCATCCTTTGGATTGCTTTACTTGGGAGGCTGAGAACATGAGCCAGGCTACACTTTGTTGATGCTAATGCTAGCTGCATCTTCTAACAGGATCATAAGGAAAGCCATAGTCACATTTTCTTTGCTTGCAGTTGGACATCCCTCTTGTAGATGAAGGATAAATCTTGGCTTTGGCCCTGTAGGGATATGCCCACCATTAGTAGTGCTATTCGGGGCCTCAATCTCAAGGGGAAAAATGTTGTTGCCATAATGAAAAGGGTCTCCCTTCATATTGTTGTTTACCTGATATGGGAAGAAAGGAATAGAAGAGTCTTTGAGAACTCCTACACACTGGTTGAATCTCTATTTCAGAGATTTCAGGTTTTATTTTACATGATATTGCACTTTCATGAGCGCAATCACCTTCAAATTAATGTCAGCTGACTGTATTGGTGGTTGTTCTGGATGAACTTTCTTATGGTAAGTTGTCTTCTCTTCGGTTTGTAGCCTTCAAGCCACATTGCATATGTTTCTTGTTGGACCTTTGTTGTTGTTATTTCTCTTGAAGATATGTTGTGCTGCATGGTACTCATGTGTTTTTGCATCCTGGTTAGATATACTTTTGTGTTTCCTACTTCAATCGATGCCTAGGACGTCTATTTGTCTTGACTTTTGCTTTTTGTTAGGTTAGGAACCTAGTAATTTATGGTTCCTCACATAACCATTGTTTGCTAATCTTAGCTTGTTAGCTTCATTTCCATGGCTTTGATGTAAAGTTCTTTCAGGGAGTTTGTCCCTTACTTTTGTAAATCACTGTATATGAACTTGGTGGTTCTCCAACATTGTAATTTTTTTATCTATTAATATACTTATATTTTGATAAAAATAAAACCCTGACCATTTTAAAACCCAAAAAAAAGGTTTGTTTAAGGTTTAAGAATAGTCATCTTCAGTAAGGAGATTCTTATCTTATCATGTTAAAACTTTTATCAATAGGTAAAGGAATCAAATCCACTGGTGTTATAGGATTAAAACGATAAATAATCTTAAAAGGTGAATAATCAGTAGTGGAATGCACACTATGATTAAATGCAAATTCAATAAAAAACAACACAATCCTCTTAATTTTTAAGATTCTTTTGAATGATAGCTTTTAATAATTAAGTTGAAGTCTTGTTCACAACTTTAATTTGACCATCTGTTTGTGGGTGACAAGTTGTAGAAAATAAAAGTTTAGTCCCAAACTTACCTGACAAAACCTTCCAAAAGTAACTCAAAAACTTAACATCTCGATGAGACACAATGCTCCTAGAAACACCATGTAGCCGAATGACCTCTAAAAAAAAAAGGTATGTGATATTTATTGCATCATTAGTTTTATAACAATTAATGAAATGTACCATTTTAAAAAATATATCCAGAATAACAAATATGGAGTCTCTTTCTTTCCTAAACCTAGGTAAACCCAAAATAAAATCCATAGAAATATCAACTCAAGGTTCCTTAGAAACAGGTAAAGGTTTATATAACATATAAGGCTTTACTATAAACTTAGCTTGTCTACAAGTTATGCATCTATCACAAATTCTTTGTATATCTCTTTTCATGTTATGTCAATAAAAATATTCATGTAAAACTTCTAAAGTCTTATCAATTTCAAAAAGCCCCATTAAACCTCCCCCATGAGCTTCTCTTATAAACAATTTATGCATAGAACAATTAGGCACACATAATCTATTCTCCTTAAACAAAAATCCATTATGTCTAAAAAAATTATCCTTGACCGAAACTCTACACTCAACATATATGGTACCAAAATCATTATCATCACGATATAATTCTTTAAGATACTCAAATGCTAACAACTTAGTATTCAGAGTATTAAGAAGAACATATCTTCGTGACAAAGCATTCTGCAACCACATTTTCCTAATCTTACTTGTACTTCATCACATATAAGAATATCTTAAAAAATATATATATTATAATTTAAAACAAAAATCCAAGGTAAAGAATTTTTTAAAAAGAAAACAATTGTAAGCATGTGCAAAGGCATGGAAAATAAAATAAATATTTTAATATTTCACTTAACCTAATATAATACATATGGGTTCTTTAAGGTTCTAACGATATAGAGAAACGTTTTGTACAATAATTATTTTCTTTTTGTAATTCTCGCCTCTTAAAAATCATGTCAAGGAATAAGAACCTCGTAGAGAGAATCCAAAATAAGTTATTTCTACATTTTAAACTATTTGTATTTTATTAATTTTAAACTTTACTAATCTTTGTTTTTCATTTAAAACATAGCTTGGAATTATATTAAAAACATATTCTAGGTGCTACTTTAGAGCCGACCATTGAATTAATCACATATGAAAGGCGGCCAACTTCAGGGCCGACGATTGAATTTGGCAGAGATGTAATTAAATTGATTTTTAAAACCAAAATTGAAATGAAGAACTTGATTAAACAAATCACAAACTAAGGACTGATTTGGAAATCTACATGTTTTGGTGCCATTTTCTTTTGAATGAAACGATGCGTTTTGGGCAAAACAACACCGTTTCATCCACTATTAAAAGAAAAGTCAAAACATTGTTGTTTTGAATGACACTATTGTTACCCAATTTTTGACCTCATGTTTGATAATTTTTTTTAAAAAACCAAAAATAACAAAAAACAATGAAAATCCTAAAAAAATGCATTCTTGATATATTTGCATTATTCTTAGCATTTTCAATATCATCTCAAAAAAATTAAATTTTTAAAAGTATTTTGAACGTGTTTAACTTTTAAAGTGTTAATTTTACAATCACTATTTTTTTTTGTTAAGACGACGTTAATATTATTTGTTTTCAAAATAAATTAAAAAATTCAAAAAAAAGAGACCCTAAATACCAGTCTACACAACAACACAACGAAGGCCAATTTTGAGACAGAATTTTGAGGGTCAGAAAAAAAAAAAAAAAAAACCCTAAAAACCTAAAACTACATCTTCTCAAGCCAAAGCGTCGCCCCCCTCTTTCACTGGTTTTCTCAACCCTTCACCAAAAAACAAACCAGAGCCCCCATTATCTCCCTCTCACCGAGACCATCCCCGTTCCCTCTTCTTCCCCTGCACCCGAAGAAGCCTCCCCTCTCAGCCAAGACAGTCCATCACCAGATCTCCCTCTCTTAGTCGTTCCTTCCCAGTGTCTGCATCTCATCCCCATTTTCCCTGTTCTCTCCTGACCAACCCGAAACTGACCGGACAACCACTCCCATCTCCAACACAGTTTCAGCAGCCATAGACCCACGATCTCCCTCATCAGCCGCAGCAGCACAGTCTTCACCAGAGATCTACAGCCCACAGATGCCCGCCATTTCCTTCATCGTCAGCCACAACAGAGCCATCACCCTCCTCTAGTCTCCTCAATAGTAACGAGCAAAATAGTAGCCCAAAGCTAGCCTCGTAGCTACCCAACCGCCAGATCTATCACCTGCTGAAGACAAAAAAAAAAAAAAAAACAATGAACCACGAGAAAGAGTGAAACCAGAAGAGAGCAGATCTAAAAAAAAAGGAGGAAGAACCGAAACTTGTGTTTTTTTCTTCTTTTGCGGGTGATGGTGGTTATCACCACCGGTGCAGAAAGGGAGAGGAGGAGAAAACATTCCAGATCCATCGATATTTTGGGCTTTGCTTGCAGTAGTGACGACGGTGTGTGAAGAAGATGTGCCGCCACTATTCCTATATTCCCAGAAGTTTTCTTCTACAATTCCTAGATTTTTAGAGGTCTGTTTTATAATTTTATCTAAATTATTGTTAGTTTTTTGTTTAATTTATGTTATTTAGTAAACATGTAATTATGAGTGAGTAAACATAGTAAAAAGTGATGTGTGTGGGTGTTTTTATTTTTTTTATGTGTTTTTGAATGGTAAAACCAAAAGGATAAAAAAAAGAACGAAAAAGACAAGAAGAATTTAATGTTTTGATTTTCTTATGGTTAAGGATTACAAATTTCTATGTAAGATGAACTTATATGTAAGATGAATTTTTTATATCTGATAAAAAGATAAAATCTTTAAAACTTTTATAACATATCAAATTATGAAGCAGTTTACCTTAGTTAGGGTGCGATAGGGGTGCTAATACCTAGCCACAACCAGTTTTTTACTCATGAATTTCTGACAGACTAGTACATTCAGGTTTTCTAGTAACCTTCAATCAAATACTAGGTGGCGGCTCTCAAACAATCAATCAATGAATGGTACGATACTGTTTTTGACAATATTGGACTAAACTTTGTGTATTTGATATGTTTTAAGTTTTTTGTGTTTTGTTTTGTTTTAATTTTGTTTTATCCACGCATTGTATAGAATTGTCTCATGCATCATATGTTTTAATTTTTGAAAGCACACACAAGCTTCAGATTAGGTGGGGGACTAGCAGCTTACCTTATGACTTTTAATCAAGGTTTAAGTTTGTATAAACCCTAACTCTTCGTTGAGTGCTTAGACTGGTAATGATTGGTACATGTTCCTTTCGATTGCCTACCGAGCCCTCATATTGCCTTCAAGAGGGTGATCATTGGGACAACGAGAGACCTTTTTGATAGAGACCAAGTAGTAAACCTACCCTGTCTCACGTAAAAAAATTAGAACCTGCTTTTAGGATGTATGCTCCATACACATTGTTTTGCATTTAAGCAAGCCCTTCTTGAAGTATCTTGAATTCAGGATTTACGGGTGACATAATGACCATGACTTTGGAAATTTATGTTATAGAGTTTGATCCAAAATAAAAATTCTTATTTCTTCATACAAGAGTTACGATCATATGTCACCCCTTGAAGGGCGAGTTCATCATATAGAAAACATGTTCATACATTTATCATGCATGCACCAAGGTTGAAACATAGGCTCCTTAATTTGAGGTCTATTGCACTAGACTGTGAAAGAAGATGAATAAAAGAAAGGGATCAGAGAGAGGCTCATTGTCAAAAGAAAGTTGAAGGAAGTAAAGGTAAAGTAGCTAAACTCACAAATTTGTTTGAATAAGTGTTGAGCAACAAATGAAAAGGGAATGTCTACACAGTCTTATGTGGTAACATCGTCAGTCTACGTCCCACACACAGGGAAACATAATTGACTTTTCTCCTTAGCGCTCCACTAGTAGAGGCCATAAACATTGAAGTGATATCGCCTCTCCTTCATTTCAGTCGTGAATAGCAACAACAATGCCTTCTGTCATCAATGAAAGATAATCTCTTTTTTGGTTCAGTTGTACTGTTAGTTGTTCACCGCCTCCACATCTTGCAATAACACCCAATAGTTGCTAGCTTTCTATATCTGACCTCCTTTGAAGTCACCCTTATTGCGAGCTTCATTGTCGTCCTACAACACAAGATGTTGATTTGAAAAACAGAAGCAAACATTGAACTTCTACGTGGTAGAGCTATCTATATAGAGATCAGTTTGTGGATCTGCCAGTGGGAAATCCAAGAAGAGATGTAGTAGTTTCATGTCATCTATAATTTTCTCTCACTATTAGGAGCACCAAAACACAAGAATAAGGAGAAGAGACAGACCTAGTATGAAAAACAGGAAGAGACATCATACTTCAATGTAGCAAAACTCCCTCTACAAAGATTTACTTGTGGATCTGTCAGTGGGGAATACAAGAGGGAATGTAGTAGTTTCATATGCTATGAAACTTTCTCCCACCAGTAGCAACATCAAAACGCTATAGGAGATTGAAGAGCCAAACCTGGTCTAAAAAATATAAGCAAACATTGAACTTCAACGTAGCAAAACTCTCTCCATAAAAATCTGTTTGTGGCTCTACAAGTGGGGAATCCAAGAGGGGATGCAATAGTTTCAGATCATCTATAATTTTCTCACACTAGTGTCAGCATTAAAACACAGAAATAGGAAGTATAGACAAATTTGGATTGAAAAACATGAACAAGACTGAAACTTCAACATAGCAGAACTCCCTCTACAGGTGTTTGTTTGTTGCACTGTCAGTGAGGAATCAAAGAGGAGACAAAGGAGTTTTTGATTCATCAGGTTCTCCTCTAGTAAAGAAAATGCGTGATTCCACGTGTCAGGAGTGATATTGCTGTATTATTCCAGGCGCTGCCAAGATTACCTCGCTGTTGGAAGGTTTCCAACAATCCTCATATAACCACAACATTGAAAGATTAATATGATGTTGTGAGGATTGCTGATTAGTACTTAAAAGTGCATTTTTATCAAGGTTTTACATCATCATTTTGCACTTGAAGTATCAATAACTCCTTAATTAAAGCATGTTTTATAATAACAAGTCTGATACCATAAGATACCTTTAATTTATAAATGTTCATCTTAAATTCAGGCCTATCACGTAAATAAAAGGATTGATTGATGAGTTTAAGTATGGAAATTGAAAGGACAAAGAGAGGGTCAAACTTAAGAAAGAGATGTTGGTTCAATCCAAACTGGAACGCTGTTCAGTCATCAGGTCATATCTGGAGCTGTAGATCTTGGATTTAGGTCTGCCTTATATGGATGGAAAGCTAAGACATAGGCCTAAAACATTCATGCAGAGTCCAAGATCTACAAAGGCCGTTTTCAAGTCCAAATTGTAGCAACAATGGAAAAGTCCGAATCTGTCCTGCAGCCCAGACACTGTTCAGTGTTCAGCCTATATCTTGAGTTCTAGAAGTCCAAATACCTCCACTTTTTTTTCTGGAAAGCTGAGACAATTTCCTAGAACTTTAAGGATTTGAGTCGGTTCCAATTATGACGTTATCAATGATGTTTTTAGCAGACAAAAAGATAAGGATTGTTACCAAGTCAAGATGTGGCCACTCACTCTTCAATTAGTCAACAAATCAATAGTTCCGAATTTTGGCCTATAAAAGGAGGCATTTGCCATGTATTTAGGCATCTTGGTGTTCAAATCAAGATCATGCTCTTGCTCTCTCTTTATATTTTGTAATGCTTAAGTTTTGCTTATATTATTCTCTTGTTTATGTCTTTCATTTCCTTTTCTTTACTTAGTTAACTTCTTTCTCATTTATGTTCTTTTCTTGTTTATTTATGTTTCTTTCTTTCATTATGTTTAACTAAGTTAATTATGTCAAGGTGAAAAGGGTACACTAATGGTGTAAGAATAAGTATAATATAAACTTAACATGGACCTTAATATTGGATACTAACATGCTTTATATTTGTTATCTTGTTCACTTTTAATACTTTGCTTGTTAAATGGTTAATCTA
>Ga0325414_1006671_pt1 | contig 12259 bp, 8 predicted proteins | sample PopdelMetagenome_8_FD_206183 | JGI IMG/M metagenome (GOLD analysis project Ga0325414, IMG submission 206183) | Populus deltoides microbial communities from Bellville, Georgia, United States - Leaf-PdKOR-R3 | ecosystem: Host-associated > Plants > Phyllosphere > Phylloplane/Leaf | place: USA... | reverse complement strand
CAGGTCGTTCTCGCTTTGTGGTGATCATACTGGCCTGCATCCTTGGCTATTTATATAAGAAACCCTTGGGGATCCACGAGATGATTAATTTTACTTTGTCAAGATATCAATAAATTAGACCTTTGAATTTTCAAAGAAAGACCTACCAAAACACATGGAAAAAAAGAGAAATCAAATTGGATAAAAACAACGGATTTTTCAAAACACGCTAGAACACCACCCTGGGAAATTGAACACGGCTAAGAGGGTACGTATTTCCACATTCTAAAGGAAACTGTAGGCGCTGTGTTCCTTGGTTTTGCTGTTATTTTCTTTGTTTTCGCTTATAATATGATTGCATGTTGGAATCCATGAAATGACTTTCTAGTAAGGAGTAGCTTGGATTGCTTCTTCGCGAATAAAGAACGCGGACAGCCAGAATCTAATTTTCAAAGCAGAATCTTCGAAGCCCTCCTCTCGGAATCTCTGCCCTCATTATTATTAGATGGAGACCATCAAGTGCTTGCCTTAAATCATTATTATTAAAGATTTGATAAATATAAATAGAAAAAAGAGAGAGAGAGCTGTGTTCTAAGAGTGAAAAACTGGCTAAGAGTGAAAAACTGGTGGGAGAAGATAAGAAAAGGGAAAGAAAAAGAAGAGAAAAAAGGGAAAGATAAAGAAAGAGAAGAGAGTTAGAGAAAATAAGTTTAAAGATAAGATTATGTATAAATGAGTGTTCGTTAAGCTTTAAATTTCTGTTTTGATAAATTTTAGGGTCTTGAAGATTGTGTTTTGGGTTGATTGATGAATTGATTTAAATGTTATGAGTTGATTGTTATGGATAATGAATTAATTAGTTGATTTTGAGAGATTATAGATAAAATGATGATTTTGAGTTATGATTTTGTTTGAATGGTGAATTTGTGTTAGAAATCATGATATAACAGTAGGTAATCTGTGGAAATTCTGGTTTTTCAGATTGGTCCACTATAGTCATGAATTTATGATATTTTTAGTTTGGTCCTCTAATTTGACAAAGTTACAATTTGACCCTTAAAAATATAATAAAATTCAAATTGGTCCCTAGCTGTAATATTAGTTTTTTCATATTGGTTTGATGAATAATTGAGGGTTATTTGGTAAACTATTATCAAGTCTTATTATTTGTTTTATTATAGATTAGATTTCGGGAAAACCGTTTAATTTTTGGGTTTTTAGAAAAAAATGACTAGTTTAGTTTGAAAACATATAGGGTTATGCAATATACCCTTAGTTAGATGTATTAAATAGGTTATATGTTCTTTCGAGTTGTTCTTGAGTATGTCTTTTTTGTATTCAGATAATCCTGATATTCTACCGGCTGGATGTTAGTAGTATTTCCTTCGGTATCTGCTTTTGAGTGTTGTTTGCTTTCAAGTCAGGTGAGTAGATAATTTTTCATATGCATGAAAAATATTATAAATATTTGAGTTGTTAATATGAATTGGATCATGCTTCTTGTTAATATATATGTTGATTATTATCCTTGTTACAATAAAACATGATCAATTGTTGAATCTGAATTCTTGATATAAACCAATATATAGTTTGAATTGACTTCTGAATTGATAGCTCCTCATTTGATTGATGTCTTGAGTTGAGACTTAAGATATGAATATGTCTATTTGATTGTGATTATGAACCTATGGTATGTCAGTCAGAATACCCATGCTAACAGGGCAGTGTTAGTCTTTGTGCACATCATATCTGAACTTTAGTTGTGTCGAGAGATTCACCAACATGTGTGGATTGATCATCCCACAGTACGGAGCCTCATGTTCATTGCATTTTGATTTTCTGACGAGCTTTACCTTATGATATTCTTGTTATGACCTATTTGAGAAACCTTCCTATAAGAACCTAAAGCCATGATTGTATATATATTCTCATTGTTGTATTATCTCGTGTGTGTATATTGAATATTATCTACTCACTGAGTTGTTGAACTCACCTTATCATTATTTATCTTTTCAAGCTTATAGCTTGTTAGCGGGTCATTTTTGTTGAACCTTCTGAACCTGTTTTTTGGTTGTAATTTGTACCTTCCTTTTATGTGTAGTTAGTACTCCAAAACTATGAATTTATATGAACTATTGTATTAAGATAATCAAATTATATTATAAAGTTTATTTTGTTATTAGTGTTGCGTTGAACTCTAATTGAGTTTTGAAAGATAAGTTTGCATGTAAGTTTAAATTCGCATAGGTATGAAACCTTAAAAGAGAAGGAACCTTGCCTATGTGTCAGTCATGGATCCGGAATTCAGATCGCGACACAGCCGCCACCCTTTTCCTCTCCATTCTCACAGTAGCCTCCACAAGCTCTCCCCTTTCATTATCCAAAACCAAAGAGGAAGTTGAAGATGGCCCAGTTCTTGTTCTGGCTTGTAAACCAGTATTCACCAAAAACCCATCACTCATTCCTTCAAAATCAGAGACTTGCACCCTTGTTGATTTCCAAGAACAAGGTTCCATGGCCAGTACAGCAATAACAAGAACGACCTAGGGAAAGGTATTGATGTAATTGGTGTTTGAGGTGCCAATAAGTGTAACTTCCATTAAAACAGAGAAGACAAAAGTTAAAGTCTTTAGAATGTGGTCATTGCTTTGGTTGTTTATAAGGAAGGGAAGGAAAGAAAAGGGTAAGTGGTCCAAGTGGAGATAAGTGGAGACTTTGAAGAGATGGTCGGATAATATTTTTCATGGCACTAATCCATCCAACAATCATGCGCAAATCTCTACTTGTGTTTCCTCTTTTCTTTATCCTCATCTTTATCCATTTGGTTGCTGATAATGCAATAAGATCTCCTTTTGCTTCTGTAGTGATATCCAATAATAGAAGGCAACGTGTCTAAATATGAGATGCCATTTGGTAAGGGATCTAACATTTGTTGGTTAAAAAAAATTGTTCAATGCAAGGTATAATGGATCTTGTGCTATGTGTAAGGGTGCTTTTGTGTTTCTTAAATTTTTATAGTCTGTTATATTATTGTAGTTGTCATAACCTATTTTTGAATTATTTTTAAATTTATTTTTTTAAAAAAAAAACAAACAAACTGCACGGCGCCGTTTTGAACGACATGGTGTAGCTTCTTCTCCCCTGCAAATGCAGAGACAAGGGAGAAGAGGATTTTTGAAATGTTTTTCCTACTTAACTGCTTCATCTCTATCTCCTCACTTGCCTAACTACTTACACAACTCATACCCTCATCAATGGATAAACAGGAGACCCATGCCCCCTACCATGACGAAAAGCATAAGACCCATGCCCCGACCACCATGCCCTGTGCTTGTACAGGGTATGGTGAACCTCTCCTCGACTACCTATAAATACAGGGGATGAATGTGAGAGAGGGAGGGGGGAAAACCAAACAGAACAGAGAGGGAAGAAGAAGAAGAAAAAAATAGAGAAGGGAGGAAAGATTTGAGAAAGAAGACAGGGGGGTTTACAGAAGAACAGAAAACAGAGGGGAGAGTTTGTTTTTGAGAGGAAAAAGCTCAAGAAAATCAGAAAAGGGAAGAATAGAAAACAGGGGGAAGAGAGAACCAAACAACATGGAGGTTTTGAGAGTTAAAAGAAACAAAGAACAGCTTGAGAGGGGAGACCGAGCAGAGTGAAGGAACAGAAAAACTGAAGCTAAAAGAACAAAACAGAGGGGGAAAGCTTTCGAAAAAGAGAAGAACAGAAAGAGACGGAAAGGAGAGTGAAAGAGCAAGACAGAAGTGGGGGGAGAAGAGCCACCGTTGCACCTCCACCAGCGACTCCACCGTTCCTCACAGCGCACCCCCTGATCGCCGTGGACGGCCCCGAAAAGACAGAGAAGAGAAAGGGAAGCCATCAAAGAAGTAGGGAAGAATAGGAAGTGAAAGGGAAAAAAATACCAGAGAAGAAGAACAACCACAGCTGCCACCGTGCTTCCTCTCCACCGCCACAGCGCACCCCCCTGACCACCGTTGACGGCCCCGAAGAGACAGAGGAGAAAAAGAGAAGACAACGAAAAAAACAGAGGAGAGATGGCTGAGAAGAGAAACAGAGAAGACAGGAGAGAAGGAAGGAAAACGCCGCCGCTGTCACCGCCACCTTCAACCAACGCTGACGACCACAACCGTGCTTTCCTGCTCCAGGTAACTTTCTCCCCTCCCCTGTCGTTTTTAGTTTCATCTTCACTTGCATGCAGAACGTGAGCAATTCACGTTCTGCAGCAAAATGAAGATTAATTAGCTAGTTTGTGCTGTGCACAGTAACTAGCTAATTATATTTGGCACTGCCCTTTTGTTGGTTATGGGCTGGAACATCAGCCCAGCCCACGCCGCTGGGCTGAGTCCAGCCCACAGTAAATGGGCCGGGTCAGGCCCCAGCCCAGGATAGTGGGCCAGGTCCGGCCCAGTTTTTTTTTTAAAAAAAAGAAAGAGAAATTCAAAAAAATATTTTTTAGAATTTTACAATTTTCCTGTTTATTTTTTATGTCATTTTAATTAATATCAAGCAGTATTTTATGTTGCTAAAAATACAAAAAACTTTGAAAAAAAGAAAAAAAATGTTTTTGTGCATACAGCCAAGTGTCTCAAAACTAAAAAATCATATTGTGCTTTTTATACATCAAAAAACAATGTTTTAACATGCATTTTGGCTTTAATAACTAGTTTATTAAAGTCAAGAAAACATTGGCTAAAATTTCAAAAACAACAAAAATTTTATTTTGTTTGTCTTTTAATTAGTATCCGGGGTACGATATTACACGTAATACGTATTTTAGATATTAAATCTTTTCCCAATGTTAGAACGGTTAGGTTCTACCCCATTAAGATAAGAACCTTCTTATTGAGGAGGACTTTTCTTAAATCTTAGATAGACAGGATCAACAATTAGAAAACACGATCAAACCTTAGATTTTGATCAGACAAATAAAACAATGCAGCTTACCTTAGGTAGGGCGTATTTGGGGTGCTAATATCTTCCCTTTACGCAACTAGTCTCCGTACCCGATCTTTGAAACCAGTTAGGGTTCCTAGTGACCATAATACCAGATGGCGACTCCATTCCATTTTTCCACTGATAAGAGACAAGAATTCCTTGTCTCCCCATATTTTCCAGATACACACACACACAATTGAGTATAGAGGACGATCGCCGCGACGCCGCTCACATGCGACAATAGTAATTGTTTTTTAATATATTTTTTACCTTAAAATATATTAAAATAATATATATTTTTTATTTTTTAAATTTTATTTTTAATATTAGTACATCAAAATAATATGAAAATATAAAAAAATAATTTGAAACAAAGAAAAATAAAAAAAAAATTTTTAAAAAATACTTTTAAAACACAAAAATAAATAGGATCTTATTCATCTTTTTGGTTGGAACTTCAATCTCATATATATTTTAAAAAAATTCTTGGTATGATTAGAGAATTTACACAAATTTTTTGTTCATGATTTGGCTTGAATTCAAATTAGATCATGTGTTCTAATATCGTATAATCATTAAGCCAACTCCATAGACTTTTTTTTCTGTTTTTTTTAACAATATTCCTTCATCAAGTTTGTTGAATATTTTAAAAAAAAACCTGTAATTGTATGTAAATTACAAAATTGTGTTATTAATATGAATGTTCCCTTCTAAAAGAATTTTAACCTGAGATATTTATACATTTTCAAGCTCTTAACTATTAAGATCATAATTTTAAAATTTATCTTGTCTCGACGAGTCAACCTGACTAACAAAGACCTAAACTGGTTTAGGTTTTATTCAAAATTATCTATGTAATTGAACTGATTAAACTTAGGTGACTTAATGGGTCCACCTGCTTGCTAGGATAACTCGGTCAAACCCCAACTACGACTTAATTAAGTGTGGAGGACGATGACTTTATTTTTTTTAAAAAATTACATCAATTTAATTTTCTTAAAAAATATTTTTGTTCAAAACAATATGTGTCATTTCAAACAAGAATTACAAGAAAAAATGATTAATCTGGATCAACCAACTAACTTATAAGTTGAAAGGTCCGATCCATGGACCATGTAATAGATTGGGTCAAGTTTAGAACTATAATTAAGATATCCCTGCAAAAATAACGTGTGATAACTAGTGCTTATTATCCCAGAGTATGGAATAAAAAGTAAGGTAATGAGTACAAATAACTTGGGGTAATATGTTTGTTTTTTCAGTTAACCCACTCTTTAAAATGTTTTTTAAAGTGTTTTTTGTTTGAAAATATATTAAATTAATATTTTTTAGGTGTTTATTGATAGTTTTGATGTGCTAAAGTTAAAAATAAAAATATATAAAAATATTATTTTAATGCATTTTTATTTTAATTTTTTTTTTACAAAATCGCCCTACACCACATTACCAAACACATATTTAATATGGAGGTGATAGGATTAGCATAAACTATCACGCAAGCTACCACCAACGGATGTGGTTAGGTGGTGAGTGGGATTGGACGCAAGCTACCACCAACGGATGTGGTTAGGTGGTGAGTGGGATTGGAGGTTTTCATAATTTCTTTTTATTTGCATGTTCTGTTGTTATCTAGAATTTAGTCACCATTACAATAGTAGGGAAATCTTGTGGGATTTGATTTAAAATTTAATTTTCAATCTATTTTCACATAATAAACATCAAAACATTATAAAAACTTATCTAAACCACCAAATAACCTCAAAACCCAAAAAAAAAAACTTAAAAAAATAAAAAAAATCAATCAAATCTCAAAAATCAAAATCGAACTTAATATATCTCCGCAGCTATTTTTAGATGGAAAAACCACCTTTATTAAACTCCTCTCGTTAAGTAAAAACCTTTGACACTAAATTTGACTATTTTGATTGTTGAAATCATAAACATCGACAACTTTCTTTTGCAATATCTTTAAGTGACTTTCTCTTTTCTATTTCAATTCTAGTGATTGACAAATGAATTATTAAACCAAATAATTTAGGCGAGTCATGCATTTTTTTATGTGTTTTACATTTTATGCTCATTTTTTTTAATTTAGTATTTTTACAATAATTCCAAACTTAATTTCATCATTATAAAAGAATTTAATTAAAAGGAAAAAAAGTTTGAAAACTGAAAAAAACTTAAGATCTTTGAGACAGACAAAGATTAAAAAAATAGGGATGAACATGAAAGTTTCTAAAACTTGAGGGGCTGAAAATGTGGGTATATATGAAATTGACAAAATTGCAAACGTAGGTCAACCATGGACCATGGTTATATCAGCAAAACGCAGACATCTATGACATTGTGTGATTTTTATATCATTCTCATTCTCTTTTTCTTTTTTTAACAGATAATCACATGATTCAAAATGCATACATGTTCATCTAATCTTTTAGTATAAATATATTTTAGTAAATAAATGAGCACGATCGATATGCATACTTCCAAGATAATGTTCAAGCTTGGGGGCATCGGAGACAAAATATAAAGATTATATAATGTGAAATGTGCTAAATTTGTCATAGTTTAACATGAAATGTTAAGATACAAGTACGTGTGACAATCTTGTATTACTTGGAGAAATATTAAAATTCTTGTAAAGTGTACTACTGATTGAAACAAGAAAAATAAATAAATTAAATATTAAATTAAAACGATTTTATCCTATAGAATAAAAATTTATTGCAAGGAAAATTTTGAAATCACGTTATAATTAAGTTACAAGATATTTTCTTATTTCAAATATTAAAATTTTATTTATCGTTTACTTATAGATAATTCGTTTGTACAATATAGGTTGCGTGATTTTTAGTACAAGACACAAATAAAATCCAAAAAATATGTGAAAAAAAGCAATCTTTCAGGCTGGAATGAAATGATAGTTTGGAAGGATTTCAAGCCGTCATACATCTCAAATACTGTATGGGCGATATACATTTAGCAAGTGATGTCTGCATGTTTTACGCGAAGGTCACAGTTCGGTGCAGGGAACCGAAGCTGGTGTGTTCAGGGTTCCGTTACCATGCACATCAGCAATTTTATTTCGCTTGTTTTGCATGCAAAACGAGTGATAAGATTTTTTTTAATTTCATCCATTTTTATATTTGATATTTTTGAATAAATATAATTAACTGATAATATTTTTATCTTGCAGGTTATGGGACTTAGAAGTAGAGCCAAACCTAATAAAGCTTTTTATGGAAACGCATGTGCGAAGTGATGACAGCCAAAAAGAGATGCAACAGTTCAAGGATAGTCGGGCTCAACACTTTATGGTATGTTGGTTTTCAATCATTTTTTTCTTAAGTTATTATTTTCTTAAATTTGATGAATTTATTTTTTCTTTTTCATGAGATATATAACAGTCGGTTGAAGGATAGATACAGAGACGATCCTTCAACCCATCTGGATATCGATTTAGATTTGTAGTTGAAGGCAGGATTGTCCAGGGGATCCGTTAGAAATCGGATATACGTACTCTCTAATACTACGACCAAAAACTTACGGACAGCTCGTAGTGTTTTGACCATTGGATGTTCGCAATCGATCTTGAACACTTAAACTCTAGAGTTTGAGGCAATGTTAGACCAACGAGTATATGATCAGACAATTCATCTCAAATAAAAAATATGAATAACTTATTACGAATTGTCATAACCCAATTTTTGACAATATAAATTCACAAAAATGAAATAAATAAAGAAAAATTGAGTTTTGAGCCAAGACAACACAAATTGAAAGTCATGAGAATTTACTTAGAATGAATTATAAGTTTCGGAGCCAATTGTGATAGAAAAAGAAAGATTAATAAGTTTGGGGACTTAATTGTGCTTAGAATTAGTTTAATTAATGAAATCAGAGGTTTAATTGAAGAAATATTAATAATTCAAGGCTGATTTAGGTCCAAATTGCAAGAAATTAAAGTCCAAGGACCGTTGTGTAAAAGGCACTACAATGCGGGGTTTAATTACAATTTGGTCCAGGGGTCCGATTGAAAAATGTTAAAACATCGAGGACCAAATTGTAAAACAGCCACCCTCGCCCTGAAACGGTGTCGTTTCACGCCCATCCATCGTCGTCTTCCTCTGGAAACAGAAGAAGCCACCGGTGAAGGAAAAAACAAAACGCTGCCCAGATGGGCAGCCCAACACAAGCCAAATTTAGCCTACCAAGGTCCCCAGTCCAAGCAGGCTTCCTCCCGGACACGCTACTGGAATCCGGGCCAAAGTCTACCACCAACAGTCCAGGCATACTGTTGGCGTCGGAGTCTTAGCAGGAAACTAACTCCCCAAGCCATTCTTATCAGGAGGAGAGACGTAGGTTGGGGCAGAGAAGGAAGATCCCTATAAATACCAAGGAAATCAACGATCAAATTGGGGAGGGAAGAAAACAAAAAAAGACGGCGGAGGAGAGAACAAGAGAGAAAGAAAAAACCAAAAAAGAAAGAAAAGAGACGAGAGAGATAGAACAGGAAAGAACAACGAACAGGCGAGAACTTGAATACAGGAACCTCGCCCAGCATCTGCAGTCTTGCGCGAATTCTCTGCAAAACAGGTAAGTCTTCTGTCTTCCCCCGCTCTCATTTTAATTCATCAGGTACTGTTCATTCTGCGATTTAATTACCCAGGCTCTGTAGCAAGCGTGCGTGAATAGCTCACGCACGTTTGCAGCTACAGATTAAACCGGCTGGGTTACTGGTCTGAACCACTAACCGGGCCAGGCTGCTGGGTGTAATCCAGCCTATATTGCTAGGCTAGACGCAGTTCAAAAAAAAAAAAGATAAAAAAATTTAGCCGGGTCTGGGCCTCAGACTCAGCCATCCCAACCCTTATACTTGGCTATAATTAGAACATTCCTAAAATATTTGTGATCTTCATGGGGTTATTTATGGACCCTCATATATTATTTTATTTTTTTTATTTGCGTTTTGTTTTTTTTCTTTCCTCGAGACATGCTCAATTTATGGACTGTATTGTAAGTGCAAATTTGTTGTGTAATACTTCATTTAAGCTTGTCTAAAAAGAGTAAATATAATAAAAATGATAAATAAAAAGAAAAAAAACATGGAAATTTTTTTCTTCTTCATTAAAAATTCAAAATTTTGTGAATTTATTCACTAACACCAGAGTCAGAAAATCATATTTTTGGGGTTAGTGCAATATTTACCAACGTCAAAATTGAAAATATTCGTAAGTACTTTCCATTGACACTAGAATACTTTATTCAAAACATGATAAAAAGAACAAAAAGAAAAGAACAAATTCTTAGCAATTTTAATCAAAACTAGCAATGTAGCCTGCCTCAGATAGATAGGATGCTTAAAGGCTGATAGCATTTTTTTTTTGTATAACCAATTCCGAACCATAGAATCTCTATTGCCCAGTTAGGGTTTTTAATAACCATAATATTAGGTGACGACTCTTTAAACTAGATATTTTCTTTTAAAAAACAAGATATCATATATTTATTTTTAAAAACAAAAATTTTTTAATCGATCACCGTAATAACTACCATAATGTTCAAGTTTAACACGAATTATAAAAAATTATGCCGAATAATCATAAAAACGACTCCCATTGAATGTTACCTATCAACCTTTCAAACATGAAATGTGCTAAATTTATTGTAGTTTAACATGAAAATGTTAAGATACATGTACGAGAGAGACAATCTTATATTACTTGAGAAATATTAGGAATTCTCCCCTGATGAACTCATTTTAATTTGAGTGTATTTCATAAATTAATTCTTGGTTTTTAAATTATGTAATTTGATACTTATCAACCATCAAACTTTTATTTTTTTCAAATTAAACATTGGTTTAATTGATTTTAGTCCCTGCATTTAATAAAGTTCATAATTTCAAATCAAATTTCAATATTTATACAATTCAATACTTGATTTGACTAAATTAGCTTTTTAAAAATATGATTCAACCCCTAAACTTTAATTTCATTCAACTGAAGCTCAAATTGAACTCAAAAATTAATTTTTCTTGCAATTAAGACCTTAGAAAATTCAATTAAACCTTGAAAAAAATTCAATTAAGTTCTTAAATATTCAAATTCGAGGAGTTTCTCTTCCTATATTAAATTTTTCTTGTCAATAAGATCTTCAGCAATTAAAATTAAAATATCAATTTTTCCAACCTTGGATATTTTGATTCTTTTTAGCTAGTTTTTAACTTCTTAACCATTTTTTAACAAGTCTTCAGAAATTAAATTTTCTAAGTGTTCTTCAACTTTTTTTCAATTTTTTTTATTTTTTTCTAATATTTTTGGTTTTTTTTTATTTTTTTTTTTAAGAGAGAAGTTTGATGCCGACAGATTGGACGGTCGGATTTGTGAAGGTGGTGGCTAAATTTGCTACTTAAATGAGAGAGAGAGGTTATTGATTTGAGAAAAGAAAGAATGATAGGGAAACCAGGAACTGTCATATTTGAATTTATTTAAAATCATTGATGGAATTTTGGTTGGTAATTTCAAGCAGTCGAAGGTTATTGATTACTGATAGAATTTTTAATGATTCTTTTTTGACTTTTTCAATCCCATTGTCATTTTAATAGAAACATACCGACAAAATAGTGTCTACGCCTTTTTTCAATTTTCTAGTAATCATTCCATGGGAGCCGAAAGCAGAAATAAAAAATACCAACATGGAGTCGGTGCAAATTCCTTTATTAAATTAATACCGAAGAAATGGCTGACATTGCCCTTCAAGAAAAGCAACTGCATTACAGTTACAAATGAAATGTTCCCTCCTACCACAATAAAATGAAATGAAATGTTCTTTCTTAAGGACTTATTCAAATCACAATGACCATAATGCTGCAAAAAGAAAAAAATAAAATATTAAAATAATTAAATCTTGATCAAACAGTCATTTGCTTCACTTGCGATATTGCAGAGGACTAGGAGCAAGATGGCAGGGTCGCCGGAGGAGGGCGCATACTTTGTGCCCTTGTTCTGCCGTTCCTCACGATGAGAACTGTGTCCATGCCCCAGCTTGAGTGCTTTTCCAAGTGACAATGGATGAACCACACCCCTGAAAAATGGGATCCATGCTCAATATCGCTATACAACAAGACTTGGAAAAGGACAGTTTGTGCTTAAAATACCGGAGCTAGCTGTCTCCAGTACTACTGTTAAACTATACATACGTGGATTGGAAAACTTAAAGTACTATTGGTACGTAAGAGATATCTTCTAGAGGACTTACCAGGATTGTTGGCGACAAATCTGATGGCAGCCCACCCGCTCCGAGGAAGTGCAACAGTGTTGAT
>Ga0325414_1006669_pt1 | contig 12260 bp, 4 predicted proteins | sample PopdelMetagenome_8_FD_206183 | JGI IMG/M metagenome (GOLD analysis project Ga0325414, IMG submission 206183) | Populus deltoides microbial communities from Bellville, Georgia, United States - Leaf-PdKOR-R3 | ecosystem: Host-associated > Plants > Phyllosphere > Phylloplane/Leaf | place: USA... | reverse complement strand
TTAAAATCATGTAAAATTAGGTAAAATCATGATTTTATTACCGATTTTACGATTTCATAATAATCCCAAATTCCCAATTCTCATCTCCCTCAGTGATACCCTTGTGTTTACTCAATAATGCATGAGCTTTACAATTGCTTGTATTTATGGATTCTTTCATTAATCAATAATGCAAGGATAAAAAAACATAATCTTTCTTGAACTCTTCATTACAAATAAAAAATTATTTATTATGTGGCAAAACTTTGAAAATTTTTATTCTATAAAAATATTTTTATGGACAAGAGTGACAAACTATACTCTGAAATTTAATCCTCCATGTGTTTATGTCTAAATATCAGCATTTTAAACAAGTTTACAATATTATATATGATTTTTCTATAGAAAATCTTATAATTTATCTAAGATACGATCTAATAAGAAATAAGATTTCAAAATTAAAAAAGAAGCTTTGATTTTGAATTGTTTGATTTTTATTTGTTTTAGTTCATATAAAGTTTATAATTTTTTATTGATTAACTTGTTAAAATTCATGATATGTAACAAATAATATCTAAAATTTATAAAAATATAACAATAACTAAAACATAATAAAATCTAAAAATAATTTATTCTTCAATTTAGTTTATTTCCACCCATTTTGGCACTAGTTTGATTTCGGTTTTGATTTGGATTCACAAGGTGCAAACTATAAATAAATGATTAAAACCAATAAAATATAGCTTAATATACTTTACATTAATGATTCATTTTCTTTTACCTAGCACATTGATATCTTTTTCAAGAATACAATACAAATAAAAATATATTAATGCATTAAAAATATAAAAAATATTATTTTACATTAATTATTCTTAGAATCCTATTGATTTTATTTTATATAAAGAAAATAAAACCATAAAATAATCAGTCCACCTAGAAAAGTAATTTCTAATTATTTTGCTCCCACATAAAACCTTCATCCGATGCCTTAGCTCCAATGAGATCTTTTTCTTTATACATGTAAGCAATACTTTTCGCTGGAGGATTTCTCACTCTAAATTTAAAAGCATGGTCAAGAGTGGTAGCTGCGTTCACCATATCGGTATAAGCAGACTGCATGGTATCCCTCAGCCTGCCATATTCCTCCTCTCTTCGATCTTGTTGGCTCTTAAGACGTTGCATTTCTTCATCTTTCATGGCTAGCTCATACTTAAGCAGTCGTATTTTCTCATCTTTTGATTGCATGTGGTACTCAAACCACTTTATTACTTTTTCACCGACGGATTGTTGATCCGTAAGGGAGATTTTTATTCCTAGCTCACCCTCGAGGCGCTCTATTTATTCATCTTTTTCCAGAGGTGGAAATGCTGCCTCTATCTTGGAAGCTTGAATGGAAGTTCTCTGGTTGTGCCTTGTAGTGTGTGTGTGTGTCTATATATATATATATATATATATATATATATATATATATATATATGTAAAATCTTTGCTATGCTAAACCAACTAACCACAGACTTTGTCAATAATGAAGACATGCTGTTATGTAACAGGAATTTTCAATACATTTTCGGAAAGAGGATCGAGCTGTTTTAAAATCAATGTCATCCATATTAAAAACAATTTGAAGAAAATAAACGACACATAGCAATCTTTTAGGGAAAGGGAGGAGAATTCTCATGCTTATGGAGGTTAAATATGTTGAGAATATATATACTCTTAGGGGAAAAGTGGGATAACGTTCGATTAATAGGATCAAGCTGAGAACTTTTAAAGTATTGAACCAATTGAATATAATTATAGATCTTGGAGGTCCGACATATATATTTTAACCTTGGAGGGCCAACGACAGCTGCTGTCCTCTCCTGGATCCAGAGGCCAACACCACCTTATTTAATTGATGTGCTTCCGAATCATATAAAAAACTATAATTTCAAATCTTTTTATGTTTCTTTAAAAATAAGAAAATATAAATATCAGTATTACTTTAGGATCTATAGTATATGATTTTCCACACCCCAAAAACATAGTGTCAAGACTTTTCCATGGAATTTGTAACATCTGTCAGCTAAATTCTAAAATTCCGCCAGAAGAAAAATGAAAGTTCCTTTAATTGACATGTATTGTTAAGAAATAAATTCATCAAAATTCATACATTCTCCACTCTTTCTATTGTATAGTCCTTTTTCTAATGTTATTTAAAATTTGAAATTAAATAATTGAGTATTTAATTATAAATAAAGAATACAATAAATAAGACCACATTAATCACTAAAACATATAGTGAAGTGAATATAGCATTGTTCTTAAAAAAATTAAATTCTAAAATTATTTAAGTTTTTTTTTTTTTTTTAGTAAAGTGAGACAAGTTTGACAATAAACAAAATCTATAACATATTCAATATCACATAAAGAATAAAATATTAGATAGTTTAAAGAAAAAAATATTTAAAAATTCTTTTAATACTTTTTTTATCTCGTCGGATGGTTTATTTGAAGAGTTTTTTATAATCTTATTGGTCACTAAAAAGCACAATAAACTCTTCAATGAAATTTGAATTTGTCAATATATCTAAAACATTGGATTTGAGATTTTTATTGAGTATCTGAGAATAAACACAATAAACTCTTCAATGATTGAGTATTTGGGATTTGGTTATATATTGACATCATTTTATTAAAATTTTATCTTTGCTTCTTTTTTTTTTGTTTTTCACTTCGGTTTGAATTTGTCAGTATATCTAAAACATTGGATTTGAGGATTTTTTTTTTAATGAAACGATCGATAAGATTTACTAAAGTAAATTGAATGAAAAACTCCGCCACTGGTTATATGGGCAGTTGTTGTGGTGGATGGAAGGAATGTATGATGGCTAGGGTTTGGAGCAACACACGGTGTATTTGGCTGACTGCAATTTTTTTTTTATTTCATTTGTAAACAGGCAAGTTAAAGGATTTTTTTTTTTAGATTAGTGGTTGATGATGATTCTATACAATTTTTAGGTTTTAGAAACTTTGTTGATTTTTTAGGATTCTCACAGGCTTATAAAAGATTGATTAATTATAGGAATAATTAAAAACCAGTCTCTAATATCTAAGTTGATGTGAGAGAATAAACTAAAAAAATTTAAAAGTAAAAAAAAAAAGCCAAGAATTAAAAGGAGAGAAAAAAAGCTGGGAAGAAGAGTGAATTCAAAGGAGGAATATTTTTATCAAATCATCAAAAACTATCTCATAAAATAAAAATATGACATATAAATAACATAATTTTAAAACATTCAACTAATAAATTTAGTCTCCCAACCAAAAAATATCAGGCCATCCTTCCTCGTCTCCTTGTGAGTATGTTGTCTCCACCAAATCTTCTGCATCAGCAACAAATATAAAAGAACATTGACAGAAGAGTCAGAGTGTCTATACTAGTGATTACTATAGGCTGCTTTGATGTGTGTGTCTGCCATCAACTGGGTTTTATGGCTATTTGGTTGCTCCTTGAATAACCAGCTTGCAATTTTGGCACATCAACTATAATGTTTGTCGGGTTTGCAATGCCATTAACGAGAAACTTTGGCATAGAAAAAAAAAATCAATCGCAATTGGAAACGAAAAGTGTTGGAAATAAGAAAATATAATGGCATGTGCCTTAGTGCATTGCCGCATAGGGTAATATCATCTCAAGCTGGTAACAAGATCCTCTTCTCCCAAGACCTTCATCTCCAAACTTTTTCCGAAATCCTCGCTCAGCCCTGTTGCCCTTTGCTCCAACAAGATCCTCATCTCCAAACTTTTTTCCGAAATCCTCGTTCACCTCCTGTTGCCCTTGCTCCAACAACATCCTCATCTCCAAACTTTTTCCGAAATCCTCGTGTTGCCCTTGCTCCAACAAGATCCTCTTCTCCAAACGTTTTCCGAAATCCTCGTACTGTTGCCCTGGCTCCAACAAGATCCTCTTCTCCCAACTTTTTCCCAAATCCTCGCTCACCTCCTGTTGCCCTTGCTCCAACAAGATCCTCTTCTCCCAACTTTTTCCCAAATCCTCGCTCACCTCCTGTTGCCCTTGCTCAAACAATTCTCCCAACTTTTTCCGAAATCCTCGTGTTGCCCTTGCTCCAACAAGATCCTCTTCTCCAAACGTTTTCCGAAATCCTCGTACTGTTGCCCTGGCTCCAACAAGATCCTCTTCTCCCAACTTTTTCCCAAATCCTGGCTCACCTCCTGTTGCCCTTGCTCCAACAATTCTCCCACCTTTTTCCGAAATCCTCGTGTTGCCCTTGCTCCAACAAGATCCTCTTCTCCAAACTTTTTCCCAAATCCTCGCTCACCTGCTGTTGCCCTTGCTCCAACAAGATCCTATTCTCCCAACTTTTTCCGAAATCCTCGTTTTGCCCTTGCTCCAACAAGATCCTCTTCTCCAAACTTTTTCCCAAATTCTCGTTCACCTACTGTTGCCCTTGCTCCAACAAGATCCTCTTCTCCCAACTTTTTTCCAACTCCTCTCTGTGCAGAACCAAGGGTGTCATCTGAAACAAAATTGTTAACATCGTTTGGCAAAAAAAATAAAACTTGTCAAAAAAGTTAAAAGTATCTATGCTAATGTTGGCAGAAAGATACTAGTAAAATGACCACCTGTTTAGGTTCTTCTATAACCCTGTGCTTTTAACACATCATCTGTAATATATTATGTTAAACTTGAGTCCTTGACAGGCTTGTAATACTATTAATGAGAAAACTCTGACAGACTACAAATTAAATGGAAATTCTCATGGGGTAAATAATATTGCCTTAAGAAAGTTACTTGCTCTATGCCTTATCTCTCATCTAGCAAATCAAAGATACAACACCGGAAAATTTTTTATTTAAATTGAAAATGTTTTTCGTATCTTACCTTGCGATAGAGTTGCTTCAACAGGATCGGCTCCAAACTTATTTTCAATGGAAGCTAGAGATAGCGGCTTTTTTATTTCACATATATAACGGCTTTCAAGATTTGTAAACACATCCCCTAAACCAGCAGACTCAATGATCATCTTAAGCCTCCGAATTTCCTGATCTTGCATGGTTAGCTGGTTCTTGAGACGCTGGATTTCCTCATCTCTCAAAGCTATCTTCCACTCAAGGCCACTCATTTCCATCTCGTGTTACCTCCAGATGTATATCCAGTCCTAGCCTCCTAGGTAACTCCTTTCTGCTCAAAGTACCTGATTGTTACGTCTGCTACCGACCTGCTCAGCAGACAAGAAAAATAATAAAGAAAAACAACACCTAATTTTATAAGCAATAGGGAAATGTCCCGTCTTGGAATTCTATATAGCCTTATACTGGCTTGCACCGCGGGTCTTTTTTTATCATAAAAATAATAATAATAATAATAATAATAATAATTATTATTATTATTATTATTATAATACTTAACTAGTCGGTTACAAACTAAAATCTGCTAATTTAATAATATTATTAAAAAATAATAATATTAATAACAAATAAAGTGAAAAAAACAACAATTCAATACAAAAGATAACACTGGCTAATACTATAAAAATATATTTTCACAATATTTCTAAAACATTTCAATGATTTTATTTATTAACAGAGTAAAAATTAAATGAGAATATGATAATTGTATATAAAGAAAAATAAAAAAATAAGATAAAAAAAGTTAATTATTATTAATTTTTTAAACCGTGACCCGGGTTATAAGACTGAAAATATTATACATGAAAAAATCATGAGGGTTAAACTCACAAAAAAAAACAACACAAAAAAATCCAAAATAAAAAATACAATAAAAATAATGAGTGTTAAAATTGCAATAAAATAATCAAAAGGCAACAACAAATTTTAAATGTAAGAGTTAAATTGAAAATAATAAAAACATTAACAAAAACACAAAAATCAAAAGAACGAAGACTATAAAAAAACAATACACTATAAACTTGGATTGAAGGGTAAAACTAAAATCAATGAAACTTTTATAAAATATTTAAGGAAAAAAATAAACAATTATAAGAATAAACATCACATTTTAAACATAAAAACATGATAAAAAAAATGAATATACAGAATTATTCAACATGTTGTTTTACACTAAAAAAAACTCTTAGATGTAAATCTAAAAATTTATTCACTCATCTAATTAAATAAATCAATAACCATTACATAAAGTGATGAAAAAAAATCATCAACAATAAAAACAAAATGAGAAAATTAAGTGAAAAATAAAGATCAAAATATCTAAAATTACAGTACGAGTAATTTACCTAATTATATTTGATGAATCCCTCTTTCAAAATAAATTTGTAATAGAAAAAAACATCAAATTTATAATAGAAACCGTCACATACATAAAATTTATTGAATAATAATTAAAAAAAATGCAAGGTTCCCATATGAAAAATCTTATAAAAAAATCAATATTTAAAAAAAAACAAAATTAATATATATAAAATTAAGAAAAAATCACAAATGAATCATACATATCTCTTTAAAAAATAAACACACTCAATATTATTTAAAAATAATTACAATATAATTAAAACATAAACCCAAAATTTATTTGAAAAAATACACACAAATAATGCATTATTTTTTTAAAAAAAACTAAAAAATAAAAAAAGAATCAGGCCAGACGTTGATGGGGGCCAAATCGCATGATGCGGCGGAAGCGCCAGCACAACCACCGGAGTCAGCCGCATGCGCTGCCCGAAGTCGATGGATCAGTTGACGAGCTGGCGAGTGTTTTGCACATGCCAACAACTTTTTTGTTTTTTAATTGCACAAAACCGAAAAATACCCCCAAGACCAATCAACAATTACAAACATACCATGAGGAAATTACTACAAAGCCCCTGAATGCAAGGCTAAAAAATTGGAATGACATGAGTAATGTTGTAATTTCATTGTTCAACCAAACATGAAAAATACAAAAACGTCTTTTTGCAGAAAGCATTGAATTATTTCATGCTAGGGTTAAATTCGTTATCTTACTATGCATTTACAAATGTAATTACCAAAATAACCCCACTTAATTTTCAAAAGAAATTCATGTTACGTGGAAAAGACTATCCTACCCTCTAATCAAAGGCAAAAGAGAAAATGACCAAGGGGCAAGACAGTAATTACACTATTAAAATAAATAGTAAGTTGTGTCTTGGAGCACAATAATATCACCATCAACTTTAGTTTTTTATTAATAATATTTCTTATTTATTTTATTTAATCAATTTAATATATGTTTAATTTTATTATTGTTCTATTCAATAACAAATTGTTTTAATAAATAAATATAACAAATACAAAGGGATAAATATTCTGTTTTAGAAGATTAAATATCTTAATCTACACATGTTTCTTGATTTTCTAGTTTTATTTTTAGTTATCATTAATGATTTTTTTTCTCATTTATTAATATATATAATTCTCAATTTATTTAATTATATATAATATTTTTTATTTTTATCTAAAAATTTTTTAACTATAAAAAAATAAAGTATATAAAAAAAAATTAAAAATAATTTGGCATGTGTGGAAGCGCGGGTCAAGTATAGTACACATCTAATTGTTGTGTCCTAGCGTCTACACTTTGTACAGGTGTCCTTGTATTAAATAAAAGTCTGATATTTTTCTTACCCACCATTATTTCTCTAGAAAATCTAACAAGTAGTATTAGAGCTTGCAGTCAGGAATTGTCCTTTTATTTTGCCAGGAATTTTATTTTTTTAAGAATTATTAGAGGAAGCTCTGTTGTATGCAATCAAGGACGGCGACATGTTTTGGTATGGGACTTGCCTGATAGGTTATGTCAGGTGTTTTTTTTTTTTTTTTTTTGTTAAATCCATATTTTTTGATTGATAAATTTTTTAAATTGTTTTATATAAGTTTTTTTACTGGTTCACGAGTTATGGGTTTTTTCCTTTTATCTAAGCTATATTTTTTTATTTTATCATTCGGTATTTATTTATTTGAAAACTGAGTTTTTTTTTAGCTTGCTTTCTATGAAATTTTATGTTGATATTGAAAATAACCTGGTTATCTTGGATCTTTTTGTTTATTATTCTTTGTTTGATTTTTTGGCTAATTCTTGAAATTTATATACCCTACTTTGTTTTTTTTTTCCTATCCAATTTAATCCAGATTTTTTTGATTGCCAACTTTTTTACTTTGACAAGTTTTTTAAATTAGTTCATAGTAAACTTCTTGATCGGACTCGAATCTACAGTTTCACAGGTTGCGACTTTCTAATATTTTACCTGGTTTAGGATGTTTACCCAAATTTACTTGGTTCTTTTTTTTTATCTAAGATAATTTTTTTTCGTTTCATCGTTCAATATTTATTCATTTGAAGAATGGGTTCCTTTGTTTTTTCGTTTCATCGTTCAATATTTATTCATTTGAAGAATGGGTTCCTTTGTTTTAGTTTGCTTTATGTAGGATTTTTTGTTGGTCATAAAAATAACCCATTTATCTCGGGTTTTTTTATTGTTCTTTATTGTGTTTTTTTGGCTAATTCTTTAAATTTATATTTTTTCTCGATCTATTCCTTTAATATTTGAAATGATTTTTTAAAACAATGTATAAGGTTAGAAGTTTTTTTTCTATCTCATCCTCTCTTTTTTTTCTTTTGAATTTAGTTCTCATTTAATTGATTGCTATTTATTTTATTTGAGGTTAATTTTTAAATTATGTTATTTGTTTGTTTTCTCTAGAACTTTCCACTAATTTTGAAAATGATCTAAATTTTCTCGTGTGTTTTTTTAATTGTTGCTCTTTGTTGGATTTACTTTGGCTAATAAATATTAAATTGGTTAGTAATTGAGCTTCTTATCACCCCGAGTCTGTCATTTAATGAGTTGTGAGTTTGAGATCTATGTCTAAGTTTAGAAAGTTTGTCCAAGTTTTTTAAGTTTATTTTCTCTTTTTTAAAGCTGATGGTTTTTTTTAATTTTATTATTCAATATTTATATCATTAGTGATTGAGAAATTTTATGGTGCTGTATGGACCCACTTTAAAAAAAAAAGATATGACTACAAGAGAAAAATTCAAAGTGAAGATATTCTTATCTTTTTTTTGTGATTCATGGGTTTCATCTTCTTTTTCATCATTGTGTATATCTCTTTCTTCAGGGTGAGCCTAGGGAATAACTACTACTAGGATGCCATTAATTATTTCTTTAGCACCACAAAATGTTTCATTAATGATTAACCTTTGTTTTTTTTTTTTTTCTATTTATTTGCCTCCTATATGATTTTTTTAATCATGCATTTATGGTTGTTTTCCATAATATTTTTTAACCATACATCATCATTTTTTCCTCGGTTGTGTTTATGCCTTGAGTCACATTAAAAAAAATAAATTAAAACACGCTTGCGTAATAAAATTACAAATATTTTTTTATTTTATCTTTTTTAATTTTTTTTTTATCTTTTAAATTTGGTCTTCATTTTTTATATTGCTATTTGTTTTGTTTGGAATCATTTTTTAGATTTTTCTTATAATTTCATTCTCTATGTTTTTTTTTCCTTTAAAATTTGATCCTTATTCTTTTTATTGTCATCTTTTTGCTCTTTCAAGTTTTTCAAATTGCTATTTTTTTCTCGATTTCATCATTTAAATTAAATTGGTTGAGAATTAAGCTTATTGATTCAACTCGAGTCTAGGATTCCATGAGTTTTGAGTTTTAGAGATTTGATCAAGTTTATAAGGTTTTTTTAGGTTTTTCTTCTCTCTCTTTTTTTTTAAGCTGATTTTTTTACCCCTTTTTTATTTAGAGTTTTTCTTTGTTATTTTTTTTGTTTGACTTCTATATGGTTAGTCTTGAATTCATGACCAGGGTTACCTATTTCAAACGTTAATGCAGGTTGACTTTAGTTTTTTTTTTTGTCATTTTTAAATTTCTTTACTTCAATTTCATCATTCAACATTTCATGTATCGAAAATTGATTCTCGTGCTTTTTTACCTTTCCTTTCAAGTGGTCCTTTTTTTCTTTATTTTTTTCTATGGAGTTATTTCAATCTTATATTCATTGTTACAAAGTTTGTGAGTTAACCCGGTTTAACTGGATTTTTTTTTATAATTTTATTTTTCAACATTCAGTTTTTTATACACTAGATGGGCTCGTGTCAGCTTTTTTTTACCTTTTTTTGTCATCATTTTGTTGTCATTTTATTTATTGATTTTATATTTTTTTTATTCATGCCATTTAACCAATTGGTCCGATGACTTAGGTCTTGAAGTGTTTCCTTTAGCATTTTTTTTACATTGAAAAAGAAATTGACTGGCCCGTGGCAAAGCAGGGGCCACAAATCTACTCCAATTCTAAAAGATAATAGAATTTCTTAATACATGGATTTATTTATTGTAAGCAAGTGCATTTATAATATTGGATACTCCATTAACAACATGGCTGATGAGAGAGAATTTCTTAATATTGGATAGTCCATATATAATACATGAATTTCTTAATAAGACTTATAATATTGGATAGTCCATTACCAAGATGGGTGAAATTTTTCAGCGAGATCTTGAGCCATAAAAGGGAGATTTTGATTGCTCTCAGTGAGAGGATTTCGATAGTGGTCATAGTGTTGGCCGTTGATGGTTGATGAGAGAGAATTGGTGGTTTGAAGCTTCGGGTGGCCAAAGACATCGCGGTTTTTTTCCGGCAAGCTAAGGTGATGAAGGCGATAAAGACCACCTGAGGTTTTCTCGTGAGGAGGAGAGAAGTCTTTTTGTGGTGGTCCGGCGATTTGAGGTTGCCAGAGTTGGGAGGTCTAAGAAGAGAGAGAATCGCCGACGAAAGGAGAGAGAGTCTTCGAGGTTTGCTACGGTGTGGACGCAAGCATGGTAGTCTAGTGCACCTAGAGCTTTTGGACCACTGGATCACTTCTGAATTGATCCTTTGACAATGGTAGGTTTGATCTAAAAATTGATCTGACGGTCCTGACTGACAGATATTTGCTTTGGTGTGATAAGATGCACTGAATACTGGGTGACGTGGCAAGATAGGATCAAAGGAAAGATTTTTTAAGGGCTGAGATGGATTGGAGTTTTACTCTAATGTGGAAGCCCTATTAAATTAGATCCAACCAAGAGTTAAGAACTAAAACTTTTAGATTTATTTGTTATGATATTTTTTATATTTTTTGAGTTTTTTTATTTTTAAATCAATATCTAAACTAAAAAAAAAAAAACTTGAATAATATCTTGGAGTTATTAATATTCGTATTAACTTTCTTCTCTTCTCCCCTTTTTTCCTCTAACTTTGCACTAGCTCTTCTAGCTAGTGTTCAGGGGACACAAATTTATGTTCAGGAAACACGGCAAGAGACACGGAGCATATTGAAGAAGAGTTTTACCTGCACCAGCTGCTCTATTGAAAAAATAATTTTGCATTATTAATTTTTGTTTTATTTTATATATATATAAAAACTAAAAATTAAAATCAGTATTAGAAAAAGCTTGTTTCAATAACTAAAAATAAATTTTGATAACAGAAAAATTAATTTCAAACACCAAAAAATATTGTTCGAAATCTAATTTTTTTTTTAAAAAATAACAGTTTTGACCTGAAATGGTCTAAAACTTATTTTTTATCTTGATCGACATGGTTTGACTCGTATTAACTTGGTAATCCTGATTTTGACCCAAAAGAGCTTGAAGCTTATTTTTTACTCCGGTTGACATGATTTGACCCATAATGAAACGATGAGATCAGTTTTGATCGAAAATGACAATTTTTACCCGAAATGGCTGGAAACTTATTTTTTATCCTAGTCGACGTGGTTTGACCCGTATTGACTTGGTAAACTCGGTTTTGATGGGAAAAAAGATGGTTGACATGAGAAAAATATATTTTTAAATTTTAATTTTTTCTTAATTGTTTTGGATTTTTCCGAACAAAAATAAAATAACATATGAGAAAATTTTGGAGAACGCTAAATTGAGTTATTACATAGAAAATTAAACCACAAGATAAATATCAGTCCACCTAGAAAAATAATTTCTGATTATTTTGCTCACCCTCCGATGGCCAAGCTCCGATGAGGTCTTTTTCTGTAAACATATATTTAATACCTTCCTCTGGAGGATTTTTTATTCTAGATTTAAAAGCATTGTCAAGAGTGGTAACTGCGCTGTCCAGATTGGTACAGGCAGAATGAATGATATTCCTCAGCCTGGCATATTCCTCCTCTCTTATATCTACTTGGCTCTTAAGACGACGTCGCATTTCCTCATCCTTCATAGCTAGCTCGTTCTCTAGCACTCGTATTATCTTGTCTTTTG
>Ga0325414_1006668_pt1 | contig 12264 bp, 2 predicted proteins | sample PopdelMetagenome_8_FD_206183 | JGI IMG/M metagenome (GOLD analysis project Ga0325414, IMG submission 206183) | Populus deltoides microbial communities from Bellville, Georgia, United States - Leaf-PdKOR-R3 | ecosystem: Host-associated > Plants > Phyllosphere > Phylloplane/Leaf | place: USA... | reverse complement strand
CACATTATTTGTGCATATTTTTTCAAATAAATTTTTGGTTTATGTTTTAATTAGATTGTGATTATTTTTAAATGATATTAGATGTGTTTAATTTTTAGAGAGGTATGTATGATTCATCTGTGATTTTTTATTAATTTTATATAGATTAAATTTATTTATTTTTAATATTGATTTTTTTATAAGATTTTCCATATGTATATATAGCCTTGCATTGTTTTTTTTTTAATTATTGTTCAATAAATTTTATGTGTTATGTGCAACCTTGTATTGTTGTTTTTATAATTATTGTTCAATAAATTTTATGTGTGTGTCAGCTTCTATTAAAAATTTTATGTGTTTTTCTATTACAAATTTATTTCGATAGAGGAATTCATTAAACATAACCAAGTAAATTACCCATGTTGCAATGTTAGATATCTTGATTTTTATTTTTCGCTTGGTTTTCTTAATTTCATTTTTGTTTACTATTGATATTTTTTTTCATCACTTTACACGATGGTTATTGAGTTGTTTAATTAGATGCACGCATAATTGTTTTCGATTTACATTTTAGAGTTCTTTTCCTATATATATAATTTTATGGATGAAACTATTTGGTCAATGTTTGCATAAGAAAGTTTAAAGGTTTTTGGTGCTTTTAAGTTGCCTTCTCTTGAAGGAAAAATTTATCTTTCAAGGCAAGTATTTAAGATATGTACTATATTTATTTTATACATTTGGTCCAGACAAATAAAAGGATATATAAAATATTTTTGCACCCATTTAACTAAGTTACTCAAGTCTTTGCAATAATAAAGAGACGACAAGAATTTGTTACTTTTTACTTGCTAACAGTTGCTGAGACTTCATTTCTCACCTAAAAATTGGGCTTCCATATTCTTTTTGTTCATCATGCCATCTTTTGTTTTGAATTGCTTAAACAATGCTTATGTTAGATTGATGTCTCTTTACATTTTACAATTTGATTCTTATATGAAATTCGAGACAATTTAAGAAAGGTTTTTGCATGTTATTTATTTGTTGCTTGAAAGCCAAGTCATATCCTTTTAATGCTACTAGCTCTTGATTACATGCTTAGAAAACACTTTTTTTTTCTTTCAATTGTCTCACAATTAAAAGCAGCGCGCGTTTTCAAAAGTAGCTCGCAGCAACATACAGGCAACCTATTTAGTGGGAACCGAAATGGAAAGGAGCTAGTAAAATTAACAATAAACTATTCATTTCAAATATTATTTTTTTGCTTTTGCTTTTAAAAAAAAATTGTTTCTCTTATTTTATATTTTAATATTTAGTTTATTAGATATTAAACTCCATGATCTATTATCATTTATTCTATACGTAACTAACTTGGTCTTATATCTTTATAATTTATAAAATCTTAGAAATTTTATTAGCACCTAGAAAAAAATCAAAACAATATCTTATATGTTTAGGATGTAATTCATAAACGTTGCCACCCAACTAGAAAAAAGAAATGGAAAGTTCAAATTACCTCCTACATATTAAAAACAAATTTTAAAAAAGTAATCCATTGTAAACCATTGTGACCTAGAACACAAAACACTATAAATTAGAACAGTGAAATAAAATTTTTATCCTTCTAAAAAAATTAACAAAGCTTGTTGTTGGGGGGTAAAATTGTATTTTTTAAAAGATCCATTAGACATTACCAAATTTATTGGGGACAAATTGATTTGTACGTGTGGGCAGCCCTGCATGCCCTTCAAGTGACACATTCGAGGTCGTTTAGTCACCAAATACCATCTTTTGTGGCAGCATTGGAATTGTCATAATAACCCCTCCACAATCAGGTGGTGCGTGTGGCTAATGGGCCTTTGATTTGACGTTAATGAAATTTTTTCTTTCTTTCTACTCAATTTTTGCGCATGGCACTTCAATATTTAAAGGCAACTCTTTGATTGTTTTCTCCTTTAGATCTGGTTTAAGTTATTTTTATTATTAATTTTATTTCAAGCAGTTTATCAAATTGTTTTTTTTTCAATTTCGTCCTCATTTAATTTCTTTTCTATATCAAATTTGGTCATTATTTTTTTTATTACTATTTTTTTATTTAATTTTTAAAATTGAGATGTTTTTGTGATTTCATCCTCCTTATTTGTTTCCTATCAAAATTGATCTTCATGTTTGATTTCTATTTTTTTTCTTAGACAAGTTTTTTTGAATTGATATTTCTATTATGGTTTCATCTTTGAACATTAAATTTATTGGGGATTGAGCTTCTTAATTAAATCTAAGTCTAGGATTTCACAAGTTGCAGATTTCAAAAATTAAACTAGGTTTTGGAGATTCGCCTGAGTTTGTTTTTTTTTTTTAAACTCGTATTTTTTTAGTTTCATCATTCAATATTTATTTAATTGGAAATTGGGCTTATTATTTTTTTAATTTGCTTTATATTGGATTTTTCACTGATTTTGAAAATGACTTAGGTTATCTCACCCTTTTCAATATTAGGTTGTTAGATTAAGTTTCATGGTTTTATTCAATTTATTTTTGAAGGGATGACTACGGTATAACAACCAGGTTAAAGGTTTTGAGTGTTAGCCGGGTGGATTAGGTTCGATTTCTTTCAACCTTTTTTATATTATATTTTTTTCTTTAATTTTGTCCTTTAATATTTTATTTACTAGAAATTGAGCTTCAAGTTATTTTCATTTTACTTTCTGTGAGGTTATCGCATTCTTATTTAATTTTGTATTCGTTATTAGATAAGATTCTTGAACATTTGATTTTTTTTAAAATTTACTTGTTATTTTGATTTCATCTTTTAACATCTGATTGATTGAGAAATGATCTCGTGCTTTTATTTCTCGGTTTCCTTTCTAAGGGGTTTTCCCAATCTTATACCCTTAATTAAGAACTAGCGGGTTAACCTAATTTGATTCAAATATTTTTTTATGTTGCTTTTAAAAAAATACTTTTTTTCCAACTTCACCCTTTATCATTGGATAATTTGATAATTAAGCTTAATGATTCTATTCAATTTACTTTCAGCAGAGTAACCTCGGTGTTGCGACCAATTCGTATATTTAACGTGTTAACTTGGATGTGTTTGGGTATGGTTTTTTTTTTTTTTATCATTTTAATAGTTTTTTTTTCACCTTATTTACCATCATTGTATTTTTTTTATTCGTGTTATTGAATTATCCAAGCTTATTAAACTCAATTGAGTTAATAGCTAGAGTCTCATATATATATATATATATATATATATATATTTTTTTTAAGAATGTTTACATTGCCTTGACATTCTTTTTTACTTTGAAAAAAAATTAGGTCAATCAGCGACATAGTGCATACCACCTATCTAGTTATACACTATTAACAAAGGCTAATTCACCTTGGAAAAACATTGGTCAATATGAGAGGGATTAGAGTTAACTTGGGTCCCGTTTATTTGCTGGAAAGTAGTTTTTTCTTGGAAAGTGAATTTTAGGAAAATGAATTCCAGGAAAGTGAATTATTTTTTGATATTTGGTAGTGTAATAAAAAATAAGTTGGAAAACACTTTCCAGTATTTGATTATGTCATGGAAAATAAGCTGGAAAATAACTTATTAATGTTTTATTTTTCTCAAGTTTATTAAAATAATGAGGAACAAATTTTACAAATTAAAAAGTTGAATGAGAATGAAATTGAAAAAAATTTAATTTCATAAATTATCTCAAATAAAAATAAATAATAATCAAAATAATAGAGATCAAATCTAAAAAATAAAAAAATAACAGATGAAGAAATTAAAATAATAATAATAATTAACATTTCATAAATTATTTCAAATAAAATAAGTAACAATCAAAAGAATGAGAATCAAATTTTATAGATAAAAAATTTCAATAAAAAAATGATAAGGGAAAAGCAAATAACAATTATAAAAATGAGGATCAAAATTAATATAAAAATTAAATTTTAAGAGATCAAATTGAAAAATAAATATTCAAAACAAAATATATATAGCAATCAAAAGTTTGAGGACCAAATTTGATATAATCAGCAAATAATATGACATTTCTAAATTTTTCACAACTTTCGGAAAGTGTTTTCCGCCCAAATTTTCCAGTAAAACACTTTCCTGGAAACCAAGCCAAATTTTCCTTTGACTGGAAAGTGTTTTCGTTGACCAACTTTCCTAATAGCAAACAAACACAGGAAAGTTTGGAAAGTGATTTCCCGAAAAATTAATTATGGGAAACAAACATAGCCTTGAACAATGTAAAGATGATTTTTCCTTCCCATAAAAAATCATTGAACTAGATTTGGGGGTAATACGATCTTTTCACAAGGTCCATTGATCACGAGGAAACAGTGAAATTTTCTCATTTTTAAAGCATAGTAAAATAACTTAATTATCTTTAGAAAAAATTAAAAAGTGGCATCTAGGGGATTTTTTGTATTTTCAACTTGGTTTTTAGTTATAATCAAGTTGATCAGGGAAAATATAGTATTTCAATGAATATAAAATATAATTAAAAAATAAAAAATGGTTGGTACATGTAACACACACGCTAACATGTGGGAGGCATTTGAAGCTTTTTAACAGTGTGTGCGGCATCTCCTGATAGATAAAAAATTATTTCAACTGTGTTGTTGGAATTCTCGCAACGTCTTCTTCTTGCTGGGACGATGCATGACGCTATTGGTGGGACAATAACTCAATTCAACTAGGTTTTTTTTTAGTTTCTCTCTTTAACACTGAGTTGTTTTATAATCCAGAGGCTTAGATTGTGTTTTTTTTTACTTTTTTTTTGTTATTATTTTTTTTCAATTCATTTATTGTTTCTATATGTTTTACATTAATTTTTTTTTTACCTCGCACATGGCGAAATGAATGCCACAAATGTAGTGTTCTTTAAAAGAAAAAACAAACAAAATGATATGAGGCATACGCTCCAAAGCCCAATAAGGACTGTAAAAACAAAAACACAGCCTCCACAGTACTTGGGCCAAATATTTTTGCTATGAAAAATCACTGGGTTAGTTTTTTATATTGGGTATCATAGTTTTTAGATCCAGTCTGATAACCAGCCCAGTTCAAGGTCTGGATTCCGGGTTTTGACGAGGTTGTCCGAGTTAATTTTTTTTAAAAAAATCAAAATGACATCGTTTTAATAAAAAAATAAAAATCAACGGGTTGCAACCGGGTTTTTGACCGAGTCTTGCCGGATCGCCGGGTCAGTCGGGTTTTTTCTTTTCCTATTTTTTCTTCAACCCGGTTTGGTTCCAGCCCCGGATCGGATGAGTCCGGGTCAACCTATCTGGCTAGGCCGGGTTTCAAAACTATGTTGTGTACCAAAGCTTTCAGCATTTTTAAATCCAAGGCATTGAAAGGAATTAAATTGCATTAAGTGCTTGATATTGCATAGCCAAACACTAAACAATTTCAGGCTGACTTTGGTTATCATAATCCCTACTGGCCATTGTAGCACAGGCCTTATATTGTTACAATAAAGATTCATTGTGTGTAATAAAGAAAAGAAAAGGTAAAAAGACTAAAGATAACGTAACTTTAGAGCATCTTTCATGTTGGCTGGGAAAGTAATATTATGCAATCCTCAAACAATCTTCACAAACGTGGAAATTTAAGAGAATTGCCTTAAGTTCTCACGGATGATGAATGTCCATGAAAGAGGTGATGATAAGAATCCTACATGGTGAAAATTTTGTCAAGGTGTGAATTAAAAAACTTGGTGTTTGTTAACACTTTAATTTAAATAGAAATATGTATTTTTAAATAGAAAGTTGTGTTTGTTTGTTTATATATATATATAAAAATTCTGACATGGTTTTGAGAATACAAATACTTTTAATTTTTTTAAAACTCGATAAAATTTTTATAAATTTTAATTCGCTGTTTATTATTGATTAAGCAAACAAGAATAAGAGATTAAGTAATCCTGAGAAATAATATTGCAATCACAATGCTAGCACTAAAAATACGCAATAAGTTGTTTTAAGATTAAATGATTGTTCATTACCTTAGTCTACCTCTTCAAGTGTAACAACCCTAAAATTTCTAACAATTTATCTAAATTTATGAATTTTTTTTTACAAAAATTTCTTCAGGGTTTTCCCTAATTTAGTATATCCCAAGTTATTGACAATATCAACACTGGTCCCTAATAAACCATTTTCACAATTCAATATTTCAATTTTCCTTGAACATTTCACAATCAACAATATTTTACATTCTCTGACATATTAATTCAAGAAATAATCATGTTAACTAAATTAAAGAAAAATAATTGTCTTAACAATTATACACATAAGCACAATTCACACATTTAATATTCCTTCTCCAATCCTATTTAATCTTTCAAGTATTATTATTAAACAAATGATATCAAGTAAGTGCTAATGCTTGGAAAATAATTACACAACAGAATACAAGTTAAATAAGCTAGTCTATTTAAATTCATAAATACACAACAAAATAATCTTCAAAATATACAGGAAATATTATTATTATTATTTTTACATGACTAAAAGATCTACTAGTAATAGGGGTAATCTCTAATGCTACTAGGACGCATGATATTGAGATGAACTTGCACGAAGATTCAAAAGATAACCTTGGTCAATTAGTGCAATTAAAATTTGCATTTATATATATTAGTTACTCATAAAGAAATTTTCAAATTTACAACCCATCTCTCGAGTACTAGTCACAAATCAATAATTCAAAATCTAAAACTGTCCACGCCATAGGGCGTTAGTTCCAAACCAGGATAACTGGACCACTAGTCGTCCATTCACAGGGCACCGGTTCCATACCAGGATAACTGGTCCACCAGTCGTCCATTCACAAAACAAATTATCATGGGAAAATTTATCATCATGGCGCATAAAATTTTATTGATCGTGGAGATAATTTAAATATCTAAGGTTTAAAAATAAATTCAAGGTGTTAAACACTTACCTGATGTTTGTGTCCTGCTAGCTGAACTTGTCTGCTGAGTGGTTCATATAGCCTCACCCACTCTTGCAGGTTCATTTCGTTACCAATTAAATTACTAAATCAATAATATCATTACACTCAAGGTTGTCAAAATCGCGATTTTAACACGGCACGGAACATGCAAACCAAACTCGGATCGTAAAAACGGATTGTAAAATCGTAAGTAAAAGTGAAATAAACTAATAAACAATACAAATGTCCAAACACTTAAAATACATGATTCAAATAAAAATTCATACATGATTTAAATAACTTAAAAATACAATACAATACAATTATGTCCATAGAATTTCATTAACTAAAAATTAACAAACTTAAAACAAATAATTTGTTGGTGTGTTATATAAACTAAACATGACCTCATTGCTTTGATCTTCCTCGGCATATATCCAGCAGTTCAAGAATCAATATATACACCAATTCGGATGTATAGTGCTGAGAATTGAATTAAATATAACAAAAAAAAACCAACATGGCAGTAAATAGATTTTTTAAATGAACTAAAATGAAACTATTTTAAAATTATAAGCAAAATGTAGCCTACCAGGAGATAAATATGAATTTTGTTCATTAGATTTTTTAAACAACAATACCGTCATAAGTTGTTCTTTTATCTCATTATTTATCAGACTTTCCAGGGAATACCGAAAGCTAAAGCAACACATACAGAGACCATTAGATCATGCTCTGCCCTTTTGCAAATATTAGAGAAATAAAAAGAGCTTTTAAAGAGAATGGTAAAGCTTGCTTTACTGACAAAACAAGCAATGATCTTGCAACGTGAAACTCCAGTTTGACTAAGATAATATGAATTCCAATAATCACAAGTTGTGGAGTATGTTTCTTCATCTTAGATATGCTAATATTGGAAGCATGGGCTCGAAAAATACAGTAGAAAGCAACCAAAATTCAGGACAGTATTAAGCATTCATTTCATGCTCTGCCTTTCTGGTGGGAATTGCAATAAAAAGAAAGATGGGTTTTGGAGCTATATATGATGTAGCAGCATTGTAGCAATCTCCACATTGTTTTCGCCAATAGTTAACAGGATACTCTAAAATTCCTAGCTGTCTAAAGTGGTTGGCTTCAGGATTCATTCAAATTCTATCACGGGATCACTCCTGTTAGAGCTTAGAGGATTCATTTATATATTTAATTATTTGCCGAAACCATTAGATATTTACAAAGGATCTTGGACAATTAAAATTATGAAAACTAGAAACTGAAAGCAACCATTTGAAAGCAACATCTTTGGTACCGTCTATCAGATTAGGACACAAACATGCAAAGATTGCAAAAACCCAATATGGCAATATATATATATATATATATGTATAGACACACACACACACAAACAAGACTTGTCAGCACAGTTAATAAGGCATGCGAAATTACAAAAGAGAAAAGATCTTATGATTCAGCAAATGAGCAAATGTTAATATGACAAGCACTCAAGTCTTTTTCTATATCAGACACTTCATCGCCATGGATGAGGAGGAAGAAGAAAAGATTAACAAAAAATAATGTGTTTACCTGGAAGATTTTTAGAACCAGTTGCAAGATCAACAGCAAGTTCAATATTATTTAACTGCCAAATCACCCAAAAATGATATAAGATTGATGGCCCTCTTTTGTATAATAAAACATGATAGAGAAGGAGAGAATCCAGCAAGCAAACCTGACCACTAATGAAAGAATCCAGCAAACAAAGTAGAGGAGTGGAGACTGGAAACTGGAGACCGGAGAGGCGGAGACAATCAGATCAAAGGCAAACGAAATAAGGAAAAAAATGAGGGTTTTGAGAGAAAGAGAGTGGAAGGCGTTGGCTTCCGCTGGGTTTAAGATTTGAGAATAAAAGAATGTGAGATCTGCTTCTGCTAGGGTTGATTTGGGGAAAGGGAAAAGGAAAATGGAGGATTTTTGTGAGACTAACGGGATGGAGAGGAGAGGACTGAGAACAGTGAGAAGATTCCATAGTTTTTGATAATTTTGTTAAACTCGGTAAACTCGGACCGAGTTTACCGAGTTGACCGAGTTTGACCGATTTTAACCGAGTTTGACTGAATTTGACCGAGTTTACTGATTTTCGAGTTTTCTACCCAATTTCACACGATATACCTGAGTTAACTCGTAAAATCGTACGATTTTACGAGTCAACTCACGAGTTTGACAACCATGACTACACCATCAATTTAATTCTATATCAACAATGTCAACTTGTCATCAATTTAATTAGTTAGTCAACAACACTAGCACATGACTCATTTAATATCAATCAACAATATCAACTCATCATTAATATAATTACTTCATCACCAATACTAGTACATAACTCATTTAATTAACAATCAATAAAATCAACTCATCACTCATTTAATTACTTCATCAATGACATTATCACATAACTCATTTAATTATTAATCAACAATATCAAATCATCTCACACCTAATATTATGGATTGCTAAATCACAATTCAAATCAAATAAACACATTTCCATTATATGCATATTTTATACTCTTTTGGCCAGCCATGAGTGCTTAATATAGGTATGTCTTCTTCATTGATTGTTTTTTGACTAATCTACCACCCTTATAAAACTAATCCAAATAATGTTATCATCAATTATTGATTCAATATTTTCATTCATTTTTTTTCTAGACCGAAACCCCCTCTCAAGAAAGGAAATTGATAAAATTTTCTTCAATTTTTACATATTGAAATTTACCCACTATTATTTCATTTATTTAACATTAATTCATCACAATTTCATAGATTAACTCAATCAACCTCATAACTCATACCATAATTATACACTAACACAATTAAATGAAATTTTAATACACTAAATACATCTATTTAATTAAGAAAGGATTTGTTACCTTCTAACTCAAAGAAATAAGAAATGGAAAGCTTAAAATCACCATAAAAATTTCTTTCTTCTTTCCCTCTTCTTGTACACTTTAATCACTAGTTTTATCTCTTTTGTGAATTGTTGTGGATGAATCTTCATAAATTTTCGCTCAATTTCTTCTCCCTCTTAAGCCCCAATATGACTGGTCAAATATGACTAATTTTCCACTCCCCACTAGTTTAAATATTTACAAGTTTTTTTCCTTCTTTTTCATTTAAGAACTTTATTATTTTGTTTTAAAACAATTTGACCCACACAGTTTGACTTATTCAATTTCATCCTTGTCCAATATTAATATTCTTGGATAATAATTTCTACTCCATTAATTTTTTATTTATTTATCTCTTTATTCATTTTTTTTAAAATGTAAATCAATATACAGGAATTTACCTGGAGGAGTTACATCGAGTATATTTTCTGTTAAAAAATACTGTAAGTTGATTTTTCTTTTCCTTGTTGAATTATATGCATGTTTTATGTTTTGTAGAAACCAAATCATTAGAGTATGTTTTGTAGAAACCAAATCATTAGAGTAAAGAGGAACAACAATCTTAGGAACTATTTAATGTGTTCCTACAAATTTCACCAGCTAATTTAAATTGCTCCACTGCACCAGATGCTCAAGATTGGCATTAAATCTCTGAAGTAGCTTGTGAGGCCAAGGTTCTGCTCTTTGCTGGTAAGTTAGAATACCAGTGTTATAGATAACCAATGAAACAGAAACAGAGAGAGGCTACTAATGAAACCAAGGATGTAGGACGGAAAATATATTAGAATTCATGATGACAGGCACAATTTCAACTACAGATCTGCCGAACATCCTTTTGTATCGGAAGACTAAAAGACGCATAATTTACATACAAAGCAAAGCAAGTGCAGGTATCTTACTTTGGCAGATGGTCAAACATAAACATTATCTAATTCCAAGGTTCAAGATGCGATGAAGAAAGATATGCTACAGATGCTTATAACCCCAAGGTTATACACAGTACTCAAACACGGTTAAGCAGAAAGAACAGAGTGACTTCCTGAAAAAGTATGCAATAAAATCAACCAATACAATGTGCGAAGCAAAAACGATTCAAAATGGGATACAGCTTCAATAGTTCAGAAGCTTCATCGAAATGATGCACAAACCTCCTCAAGAATGTTGTTTCAGGACACACACAAAATGAAGCGCTTCTGCAATTTTTCTTAACCAAACCTTTCAATACTAGAAATTCCAAAACCGTAGCCCAGGAAATGAGTCTCTTCTCCAAGCTAAATGCCATAAGCACTGAAGACTCCCAATCCAACTTGTTAACAAAAAGATCCATTACAGCCGTAATTTTATCCTTAGATGTTTCCATGAATCTTTTCTAATTCAGTAAGAATATCTGCCTCAGACAAGTCCCAACTTTTATAAGCATCAACCTTTTTTTCCCATGTCGATTTGCTCATTGACATGAGCGAACTCATTCCAGCAACAAATATACGCTTATAAGGATCAAACCCCATATCCCTCGCTACCTCTACAAGGTTTTTGACTTTATCAAATTCATCGAGAACACCCTAGGACAGTAATAAACCAATTTAACAATATTCGATTCTAACACTCCATTCTCACGCCAAAGGTTGGCCCTACTTGCCATATCCCTTTCAAGAAACTAAAAGTTGGGATAATGTGGTTTTTTAAGCCTCTGACCAAAAGCAAAGGGTGTTTTGCAATATCAGAGCAAGAAAGTCCTATGGAGTTGAAGAAATCCAATTTGGGAAAAAGGGCATCCTCAGGATTGCAGATAAGGAGTTTAGCATGTGATTTGACAATATTTAAGATTTGGGTTTGTGAGAAACCATGATTTTTGAGCAAGGAAAGAACCGAGTCAGGGTTTCAAAACAGACATTCTTGGAAACAATAAGAGCAGACTTAGGAGAGAACCCACATGAATTTATGAGGTAAGAAACAGTTAACGAGTGTTGATTTTTAGCACTTGTAATGCTTGAGATGCATCTGGACGAAGACGCTACTGAGACTGATGAATTTTTTCCAACAACCCTAACATTTTTGCAGAGAAACCCAACAAACTCATTACTTTTAAAATGTTCCTTTTTAAATACTTTAAAATAATATATATATTTTTTAAAAATTATTTTTTATACATCAAAACAAATAAAAAAATATAAAAAAATTAATTAAAAAAACACCAACAAAGACACATAGAGTGCGTTTGGTATTGTGGTAGATGTTGTGGTTGTGGTTTGAAAAAAGTAATTTCAGAAAAAGTGCTTTTAGTTGAGGTTGGTCTGAAAAAATATATGTTTGGTTAAAACTGTGGTTAAAATTGAGGTTGAAAAAAAAGTTGTTTAATGTGTTTGGTTACAAATTGTGGTTGAATTTT
>Ga0325414_1006662_pt1 | contig 12270 bp, 7 predicted proteins | sample PopdelMetagenome_8_FD_206183 | JGI IMG/M metagenome (GOLD analysis project Ga0325414, IMG submission 206183) | Populus deltoides microbial communities from Bellville, Georgia, United States - Leaf-PdKOR-R3 | ecosystem: Host-associated > Plants > Phyllosphere > Phylloplane/Leaf | place: USA... | reverse complement strand
CCCTAGGTCTCTATTTTACAAAATAGTCCTCCATTAAGTAGATTGTTTACATTTAAGTACTTCAATAACTATTTTCCTAAAAAAGAAGAAATAGCCTTGCATGAAATCTTCAAGCTTTGACTTAGAGGAGCTAAATTGCTGAAATAAAAACTTGGATATCGGTTTAGATGCTTCGAAATGTAATTTGAACTCGTTTCTTCACGAAACCTGTTTGCTGGCAGAATCCAAATGTCATCTTTGAAAAATCATATCACCATCATATAGCATCATTTTTGGCTGAAATTTTGAGCGTTTATAGACCTTTGAGTCATGAATCCAAAAAAATTGAGTTTGCATCAATTGGACTTCTGTAGCTCCAGATATTCAAGTTGGAATGGCCGAAGGTCAAACACTGACAAATTACGAGATTTGACTTTGAAGGCTACGATTTCCATGCTCTTCCTTATTTTATTGTCTTGCCTTAGATGTCCAGAAAGGTATGGATGTTAGCTTTTTAATTCCACTGGAATCACGCTCTGAACAAAACATCGACTGAAGGTCAAATCTGCCAATTATCTTCAATTAACTCCTTTTTTCATCTTTCATCCAAAAGTGCCTTCAAAACATAAAACAAAGAATATCAAGGCATTTTATATATAAAACATAGGCAAAAAACTAGTCAAATGTGGCTGAAACTATCGAATAATATGGTTGCATCAATGATGCACTTGTTCTTATAGGATTCATGTGGTCTCTCAATGTTCTAACTCGATTATTCTCATTATGAAGCGACTGATTATCCTCTTCGGCCATGTTTTTTGAAAATGATGAGGATTTCCTAGAAAGTCTACCACTTAATGTACGTGACCAAACTCTCATGCACATGTAGGAAGAGAATAAAAGGAAGAAGAAAACAAAAGAAAAAGAAACAAAAGTTAAATACAAGAAAAGTGAAAAGAGAAAATAAAATAAATATTATAATTTATATAGGAATTTACCTCCACGGCAACGGCGCCAAAAACCGGAGTCGAACCACATAAAGGTCACCTATATAAAATTACAAATAATAAATGGAAAGGAGTTGAAGAGAACTTTTGAGATGAGATAATAATATAAGGATTAAACAAAGATAAAACAATTGTCAAGGTTAGAAGATCCACTAATGATATTTCAAATAAGTATAATATAAAATTCTTTTATTACTTAACTGGAAACCACATACAAAGGAAGTTCCAATCAAATTATAAATTATTAACATAATTATATTTATTATCTTATTTGAATAATGTCAATACTTGTAAATATGGTCAGGTATTCATGGTGATAACTTATGTTAACAACAAATCAAGTTCCTTTCATAGCACAAGTGTCGGTTATACCATACAGTAGGCTATGAAAGTGTCAAGTATTTGTTGTACCAAGGGTTGTATAATACAAATCTAGATTAACCATTTAACAAGTAAGGTATTAAGAATGAGTAAGATAACAAATACAAAACATGTTAGTATCAAACATTAAAGTCCATCTTGAGTTTATATTATACTTATTCTTACACCATTAGTGTACCCTTTTCACCTTGACAAAATTAACTTAGCTAAATATTATGAAGAAGAAAAACATAAATAAACAATATAAGAACATAAATATGATATAAGTTAACTAAGTATAGTAAAGGAAATGAAAAGCATAAACAAGAGATTAATATAACATAAAATAAAAATTAAAGATTACAAAATACAAAGAGAGAGAGTGATATTGATCTGAACACCAAGATGTCTAAATGTATGACAAATGCCTCCTTTTATAGGCTAAAATTTGGAACTAATGATTTGATGACTAATTATTGAGTGGGTGGCCACCTCTTGACTTGGTGACAACCATTATCTTCTTGTCTGAACAAAACGTCATTGCTAATATCATAATTTGAACAAATAGTCTTCATAAAAGTTCTGAGCATTTATCTTAGCTTTCCAACAAAACAAGAATGAGCTCATTTGGATTCTAGAACTTGAGATATAGGTTGAACACTGAACAGTGTCTGGGCTGCTGAACAGATTCCAACTTCTCTTTTGTTATTACAATTTGAACTTGACAACGGCTATTTTGAATCTTGGACTCCTCATGAAAGTTTTAGGCCTATTTCTTAGCTTTCCATCCACATAAACCAGACCTAAATTCAAGTTCTACAGCTCCAGTTATGATCTAATAACCGAATGGTGTTCCAGTTTGAATTGAACCAACATCTCTTCTTTAAGCTTAGCCCTCTCTTTCTCTTCTCAATTTCAAGAGTTAAACAAATCAATCAATCCTTTGAATTGTGAAAGATGTCTGCATTTGAAATGATTATTTACCATAAATTAAATATATCTTATATTATCGTACTTGCTATTATAAAATAAGCTTAAGTTAGGGAATTTAATGATACTTTAAGTGCAATATTATGATATAAAACCTTGATAAAAATGCACTTTTAAGTTCTAATCTATGTCTTTATTATTTTTCCTTTAGTGGCCTTCGTTGCTACAATGATGACAATTTCTCTTTGTCATTCTTGACGCCCCATGTAGGCTTCTATGCTTTGAATGCAAGACTAAGTCAACGCTTAACTCATGATTCATGAAAAAATCTTATTATCCCAATTTCTTAAAATAGCTAATGATTCTTAACATATAGGTGTTCGCTAAGAAAGTCTTGGTCATTTTACAGCGGAACAATTTCTTAGAGGTTTTATACTTCTCAGTCTTACTAGCCATGTCAAACAACTATTTGAAATACATAATTATTATATTGGCATCCATATTCTCATGTTATGTTTGAAGTTCAAGTAACATGCTATCTAACATCACACGCACATGTAGCTTATTCATCGTCATCAATATGAGAATGATATTTAGTCCTAACTTTATTATCATTGTCCTTATTAAGAACAAGAGGGATTGAATTTTCAAGAACATATTCTTTTTTTCTTGTTTGAGAACAATTCTCATATTTTGGTATCAGTCCAAAACGTTTGGTTTGGTTAATTTATTAGCATTAAGTATGCTATATAGAGATATATTTATTTTACTCATGGTAATTTATCAACCTATTAATATAAAGATAACGAGTATCGGTTTCATGCATAAGTATTTATAACCAAATTTAAATAAGATCTTTAATAATAATTTGGTCTCCCATTATTTTCCTGTAATTTAATAGCCCTCATTATTAATTCAGGAATCTTGCTTAGATTTCCTAGTGGAATATGATTCCATATAATTTATATGATCATAAACAACTCAACAAATCAAAATAAATTAAATTAGGTAAATAACATAATTTATCAATTACATCCTTATGTGACTCATAGATCAATTAGGTGACAAATCTCTGTCTAAACATATCATATATGTTTTGCCTAACTACTGCTTCTAATCTTATATGATCATAAGTAACTCATCTAAATCATATAAGTTAATTAAGTAAGATCTAATTTTATAGTATTAAATATATTCAAATAAATAAAGAAATGGGTTCCTATATACTAGTTACATAAAAAGGCATCATCTAATAATTCCAACAACCAAGAGAATAATGATGGAAAGTAAAAAAAATAAAAATCATTAAGGTTTAAGGTTTTTTTGCACATCTATTGATAAGGTCCCAGTCAAGAGCTAATTTTTTTACAGCAAAATAACAAAGCTATTCTCTTAGGGTGAGAACGTACCCCAAGATAAATTTATGATAGAAATTATATATCCTCTCATTTCTTTCCAGCACTTGTTAATAAGCTTACTTCAACCAATATTTCGGATATACAGTCGAAATCTAAGGTTTCATTACAACGGTTACATTATTCAATTTACTACAAAATAGAATAGAATAGATACTAAATGGAAACTGAATAGAAACTGATGCCTAGCACTACTCTATAACTAGTTGACGTGGTGAAGACGTCACGCCTTTAGCTACTATAATCAAGCCTTCATGAATAAAGTTTGTCCTGGTCTTGCGCTTGCCTTTCACTGTTCTTCACTATACTTGGGATCCAGTTTTGTTGCTCTCTCAAATCTGCGTGGCTTATCATCTATTGTCATATTGTGCTAGACAAACCTGATTTGTTCATCAAATGAATCATGATTTCTTACCCTAACCAATCACACATGATTAACTTATCTAGGGTTGCTATATCCTCTACAAATGTGAAACATAGAAAATAGCTCCCTCGCACTGTGTGAAATGAATTTGAAGAAAGCAACCAAACATTGACTAAAAATTCAATAACATAGAAGAAAGCAAGGCAACCTGTCAAATAAAGGTTGCCAAACAACCAACAAAGCAAAGCCCTATCTCTAGAGACAGTAAGAAAGACCCTTGATAGAGCCCAAGCTGATAGAAAAACAACAAAGAGCAAAGCATTATCACAACACGAAACAAATAAAATAACAAATAATCAAACAAAGCCATTCACCATAATAATTGCCTAGAGGATGCCAATAACGTAGTAAAAAAACCAATGACAAAAAGGAAAGCTGCAAATGACAAATAAGAGGAAAGCCAAAGAAAAAGGCCATATACTTTCTAAACAAAAGACGCCAATCATTTCCAAATGTAGCATAGAAAATTATTTGGAAAAGACATCAACCCAATAACCCAAACCACAAATTTCCCAATCACTGCATGCAAATAAGTGACGGGAAAAACCAATGAACCAGGAATTGGAAAGCCAACCAAACAAAAAATGAAAATAACCCTCACCTGGCAACATCCCAATGAAACCAGAATTTGGGCAAGAGAGAAGAGGAAACAGAGAGTTAAACCAACTCATCCCATAACAAACCACATGTCTAATCCCATGAAACCAAAGCTTGATCACCTAGCAAGCATAACCCTCCCCAGCCACACCACAAGTGGGATGTGGATTTAAATGTACAATGATGGCCCACCCATTAACCAAATAAGGATGAGACCCATTAGATCGTCCCAATTTGTAAATTTTCTCAAACAAGCTGGCTAATCCCAACCCAACCCAACCCCACCAAAGAGCACCCCACCACACAGCCAAATCTACTCGCAGAAATAGGCTTTGGACACCCAGGCACCCTAAAGACTACACCAAACAGAACTGATTAAAGCCTCTCACCAAGCAACAACGTCAAAAAGCAAGCCCCAACAATTAATGCTATGAACAACAAGAATGAAGGAAGACCAACGAAAAGCACTGCTTGAATCTACAGTAGATTCACTCATATGTCATAGTGTTTTTCAAATGCCACTTAGTTTTTTTATTTAATTTAATTTAATTTTAATACAATACTGCTTGCCTATATAACCAAATTACTTCTTTCGCCCTGTGATTGAGTAGCAAATATTCCACCTATTTTGTGTTATTTACCACATCAATTGCTTTTTTGGTATTGTTGTTCTTATTCTTTTTTTTTTGTTTTGTTTTTAATTTTTATGTTTCAAGAATTAACACAAATTTTATTGTCCGAAGCTTCAATGTTCTTATAAATTGGTACAAAAATATTTTAAAAATATCAATTATCAATTGAAAATTAAAACTACTACATATTGTACATCTTTACTTTGTTTTTTATTACAAAACTCCTTGTTTCTGTAATCTTAACTTACTAACTTGGTGTTTGTTATTATAGCTTTAATGTGTTTTTATTTAAAAATATATTAAAATAATATTTTTTATTTTTAAATTTCATTTTAATGTTAACACATCATATAAAAATTTAAATAAAAAATTATGTTAAAAAAAACACTAACGTAAACAAATAGAGTTAAATAATTAATTATATCCATTTATAGCATAATGTCTATTGTCCTGTTATGGGTTGGAAGAAAAAATAAAAAATTTTGGTATGAGTGGAGAGTGTTAAATAATATTTATGTAGTCTTATTTAGTAAGGGTAGAATAGTACTTTCAATTTAAGCTATATATACTTTATTTGTATTTAGGTTAAGACTATGCACTCATAATATACAGATCATTCAGAATTCTAGCCTCCTTTTTATGTTTCATCTTAATTATTTTAACATGGTATCAGAGCTGGTTTTATGGAACACAAGTTCATGGATCCAACTATTTTTGGAGTGAGATTTTGTCTTCCGCTTCTGCAAAAAAAAATGGTATTTCATCAGTTTCTGCAATTATTTTAGTATTTCGTCTTCCCTTCAGCTTTTGAAATTTGGTATTTGCGTTCAGTTTCTGCAAATTTGTTTTGTGTTTTGGAGTAATCGTATAATTTTGAGAAGATATTTGTTTAGTTTTTGCAATCTCTGTTCAGTTTCTGCAATTTGGTATTTTGTTTTCCGTTGCTTTTACATTCTGGTTCTCTGTGATTGTTGATTATGGCTACTGAAAGAGATGATTTGCTTCAGTTTGTGAGTGTGAGGTTAGATGGGAAGAACTATTCATATTGGAGCTATGTAATGAGAAATTTTCTTAAGGGTAAGAAGATGTGGGGGTATGTTAGTGGAGCTTATATGATACCTAAGAATATTGAGGAGGGGGATGATGTTTTGATAGATACATGGGAAGCAAATAATGCAAAGATCATTACTTGGATCAACAATTCTGTTGAGCATTCGATAGGTACGCAGTTGGCGAAGTATGAGACAGTAAAAGAGGTTTGGGATCATCTGCAAAGGTTATTCACGTAATCAAATTTTACAAAATAGTATCAATTAGAGAATGACATATGAGCTCTTCATCAGAAGAATATAAGTATTCAAGAGTTTTATTATGTTATGATTGATCTTTGGGATCAATTGGCTCTTACAGAATCGGCAGAATTAAAGGCATGTGGTGCCTATATTGAGCGTAGAGAGCAGTAACAATTGGTACAGTTTTTAACAGCACTTCGCAGTGACTTCGAAGAACTTAGAGGTTCAATTCTGTATTGATCTCCACTGTCTTCTGTTGCCAGTGAGTTATCGGCTGAAGAAATACGTCTTCAGTCTTATTCTGAAAAGGGAATTCTTTCTGCTTCAAATCCTTCGATACTAGCAGTATCTTCTAAGCCATTCTCTAATCATCAGAACAAGTCCTACACAAGAGTTGGCTTCGATGAGTGCAGTTTCTGTAAGCAGAAAGGTCATTGGAAGGTTCAGTGTCCTAAGTTGAGACATCAAAATCAAGCTTAGAAGTCTGGCAGCTAGTCACAATCTAATGCTCATAGACCACCTCGAGGTTATAAATCACCACACCACAATACTGCAACAATAGCTTCCCTAGGCTCTATTACCGATCCTAATACTTTGGCTGAGCAATTTCAGAAGTTTCTCTCATTGCAGCCACAAGCAATGTCCGCTTCTTCCATAGGTCAGTTGCCTCGTAGTTCCTCAGGTATGTCACACTCTGAATGGGTCTTGGATTCTAGTGCTTCCTATCATATGTCTCCAGATTCTTCATCTTTTACCTCTGTGTCCCATTTGTCCTTCATTCCTGTTATGACTGCTGATGGCACTCCTATGCCCTTAACAGGTGTTGGTTTTGTTGTCACACCTCACTTATGTCTCCCTAATGTTTATCTTATTCCAAAACTCAAATTGAATCTCGCATTTGTTGGTCAAATATGTGATTCTGGTGATTATTTAGTTATGTTTTCTGGTTCTTTTTGTTGTGTACAGGATCTATAGTCTCAGAAGCTGATTGGGGCAAGCCGTAGCGAGAATGGACTATATATTTTGGATAAGTTAAAAGTGTCAGTTGCTGCTGCTACTGCCGCTGCTACTACTACTGTTGATTTGTCTTCATTTCGTTTGAGTCTTTCATCTTCTAGTTTTTATTTATGGCATTCCTGTCTAGGTCATGTTTCGTTTTCTCGTTTGAGATTTTTGGCATCCACAAGAGCTTTAAGAAATTTGAAAACTTGTGACATTTCTGATTGTAGTGGATGTAAACTAATAAAATTTTCTACTTTACCTTTTAATCGAAGTATTTCTGTTTCTTCTTCACCATTTGATTTGATTCATTCTGATGTATGGGGACCTTTCTCCTATTACCACAAAAGGAGGGTCTCGATATTATGTCTCTTTTATTGATGATCATACTCGTTATTGTTGGGTTTATTTAATGAAACATCGTTCTGAATTCTTTGAGATATATGTAACTTTTTGAGCTCTTATCAAAACTCAACATTCTGTTGTGATCAAATGCTTTAGGTGTGATTTGGGTGGGGAATACACCTCTAATAAATTTTGCCAATTACTTGCCTTAGATGGAACCATCCACCAAACTTCATGTACAGATACTCCTGAGCAAAATGGTGTTGCTGAAAGAAAACATAGGCACATTGTCGAAACTGCTCGTTCTCTCTTGTTGTCTACTTTTGTTTCTAGTGAGTTTTGGGGAGAAGCTGTTCTTACTGCTGTAAGTTTGATTAATACGATTCCATCTTCTCATAGTTCGGGTCTATCTCCTTTTGAAAAGTTATATGGGTATGTCCCTGATTATTCATCATTTAGAGTCTTTGGTTATACTTGTTTCGTTCTTCATCCTCATGTAGAACGTAGTAAGCTATCCTCTCGATCCGCTATTTGTGTCTTTTTGGGTTATGGTGAAGATAAAAAGGGGTATCGTTGTTTTGATCCAATAACTCAGAAACGTTATGTGTCTCGTCATGTTATCTTCCTTGAGCATATACTTTTCTTTTCTATTTCATCCACTACTCATAGCCTGACTAAAACTGATTTTATTCATATAGATCCCTTTTCTGAGGATTCTGGTAATGATACCTCTCTCCATGTTTGATCAATTTGTACTCATAACTCTGCAGGTACTGGTACTTTACTCTCTGGCACACCTGAAGCTCCATTCTCATTTACAGCCCCTCAAGCTTCATCTGAGATTGTGGATCCACCTCCACGTCAGTCCATCCATATTCATAAGTCCACAAAACTACCAGATTTTGCTTATTCTTGTTATTCTTCATCATTTATTTCATTTTTAGCTTCTATTCATTGTCTTTTTGAGCCCTTTTTCTATAAAGAGGCAATTCTTGATCCGCTTTGGCAGCAAGCAATGGACGAGGAACTTTCTGCTTTGCATAAGACAGATACTTGGGATCTGGTTCCTCTACCTCCTAGTAAGAGTGTTGTTGGGTGTATAAGATCAAGACTAATTCTGATGGGTCTATTGAGCGATATAAAGCTAGGCTGGTTGCAAAATGATACTCTTAATAGTATGGTATGAAATATGAGGAGACATTTGCCCCAGTTGCAAAAATGACTACTATTCGTACTCTTATTGTCGTAGCTTTGATTCATCAGTGGCATATTTCTTAACTTGATGTTAAAAATGCCTTCTTGAATGGAGATCTTCAAGAAGAAGTTTATATGGCACTCCCTTCTGGTATTTCACATGACTCTGGATATATTTGTAAGCTTAAGAAATTATTATATGGTCTCAAACAAGCACCCCGTACTTGGTTTGAGAAATTCTCTATTGTGATCTCGTCTATTAGCTTTATTTCTAGCAATCATGATTCCGCTCTTTTTATTAAGTGCACTGATGCAGGTCGTATCATTCTGTCTTTATATGTTGATGACATGATTATTACTGGTGATGACATTGATGGTATTTCAGTCTTGAAAACAGAGTTGGCTAGACGATTTGAAATGAAGGATTTGGGTTATCTTCGATATTTCCTGTGTATTGAGGTAGCATACTCACTTAGAGGTTACCTTTTTTCTCAGTCGAAATATGTTGCAGATATTCTTGAGCGGGCTAAACTTACTGATAACAAGACTGTAGATACTCCTATTGAGGTCAACACGAGGTATTCTTCTTCTGATGATTTACCTTTGATAAATCCTACTTTATACCGCACTATCGTTGAGAGTTTGGTATATCTCACCATTACTCGTCCAGATATTGCATATGTTTTTCATGTTGTTAGTTAGTTTGTTACTTCTCCTACTACTGTTCACTGGGCAGCTGTTCTTCGTATTTTTCGATATCTTCGGGGTACAGTTTTTCGGAGTCTTTTACTTTTATCTACCTCTTCATTGAAGTTGCGTGCATACTCTGATGCTGATCATGGTAGTGATCCCACAGATCGCAAGTCTGTTACCGGGTTCTGTATCTTTTTAGGTGATTCTCTTATTTCTTGGAAGAGCAAGAAACAATCTATTGTTTTTCAATCATCCATCGAAGCAGAATATCATGTCATGACATCTACTACCAAAGAGATTGTTTGGTTATGTTGTTTATTTGCTGATATGAGATTTTCCTTTTCTCATCCTACTCCTATGTATTGTGACAACTAGAGTTCTATTCAGATTACTCACAACTCAGTTTTTCATGAGCGAACTAAGCACATTGAGATCGATTGTCATCTTGCTCGTCATCATCTCAAGCATGGCACCATTGCTTTGCCTTTTGTTCCTTCTTCCTTGCATATTGCAAATTTCTTTACCAAGACACATTTCAACTCTCGTTTTCATTTTCTGATTGGCAAACTCTCGATGCTTGTAGCTGCTGCTTCGTGAGTTTGAGGGGAGATGTTAAATAATATTTATGCAATCTTATTTAGTAAGGGTAGAATAATACTTTCAGTTTAACCTATATATATTTTATTTATATTTAGGTTAAGACTACACAATCATAATATATAGATCATTCAGAATTCTAGTTTTCTTTTTGTGTTTCATCTTAATTATTTTAACATAGAGAAACTACTAGATGTCTTTTCAAAAGTTTAATAACAACTTTCTAAAAAAAAAATGGTAGAAGAAGAAACGAATGAGAACATTGAACTGTTTTTTGAAAATTAAATAAATAAAAAATTATTCCAATGGATGATTATTACCAGAACTGACATACATCTAAAAGTATCCATGTTTTCTCTTTATTTTTTTTATTGTTTTCAATATTAGTAATATCACTGTAAAAATCTTAGATACTTGATGGTTAAAATACATGTTTCCATTTTTTATTGGCTGGACGAAAATATTCTTGGAATTTATTATAACATCTAAAACAATCTAAGTTATAAATTTGATACGAAAATATTTTTTAAGAATTAGCTTTATTGTTAAAGGGTGTGATTCATTCTTAAATATAAGATAAGAATCTAAGTTATAAATTTGATATGAAAAATAATTTTTTTTATAAATTTAAAAATATAGCTCATTTTTTATTGGATGAAATTTTTTATTTAATTTCAATATATTAAAACTAGCTTGGACATATCATAATAATATTAATGAAAAAATTAAGATACATATAAAATTGAAATACATTGTTTTTCAAGTAAATCAAACTATGTCTTAATCTACTTTAATTCTTTGCAAAAAATAACAATAGGCAATTTGAGCAAAAGTAAAGAAAGATCCATCTTTAAGAAAAAACCATCTTTAGATTTTATGAATTAAAGAGTAAGGGTTGGTTCATAGTGTAGTTACGGTTACTTTTTAAAATGTTGTTTTTTTAAAAGCATTAAAATGATATATTTTTTATTTTTTATAATTATTTTTAATGTCAACGCATCAAAATAATTTAAAAATACCAAAAAATATTAATTTGAAGTAAAAAAATTTAAAATTTTTTCAAAAAAACTTTTAAAAATAAAAATAAATAGGGCCTAAGTAAAGGGGAAAATTTTTTGTGAGGCCACTAATTTAATTTTTTTATTAAATATTTGTTTTTATTTTCTAATTTTTTGAATTCAAATATTAGTACATTATACTAATATGGCGGGATGTGCTAAAAATTGATTAAGAATAAAATTAATTAAAAATAATAAGATTTATGGATTATACTTATCAATAAAAGTGGGAAAAAAAATTATTTATTACCGTAACTGGTAAGTTGACATCAAAACAAAAATAGAAGAAAAAAGCTAAAAAGAAAAAAAAAAGAAAGGAAAGAGAAAAAGGGAAACAAAAGATATACGTGTCCACCACTTGGCAAATAAAGACAGCAAGTAAACGAATTTACCATACAGTCGAGAGTAGGAAAACCACTATCAATATAACAAACAAAACAACTCGGTTTCAAGGCCAGTTAGCTCTTGTCTGTCCCTTTGGTAGAAAACTAAAAACCGTTTCTTCTCTCTCACACATACACTTTGCTCTCCCACGAAGAAAACTAACCTATATATTTAGGTTAAGACTACACAATCATAATATATAGATCATTCAGAATTCTAGTTTTCTTTTTGTGTTTTATCTTAATTATTTTAACATAGAGAAACTACTAGATGTCTTTTCAAAAGTTTAATAACAACTTTCTAAAAAAAAAATGGTAGAAGAAGAAACGAATGAGAACATTGAACTGTTTTTTGAAAATTAAAT
>Ga0325414_1006661_pt1 | contig 12272 bp, 6 predicted proteins | sample PopdelMetagenome_8_FD_206183 | JGI IMG/M metagenome (GOLD analysis project Ga0325414, IMG submission 206183) | Populus deltoides microbial communities from Bellville, Georgia, United States - Leaf-PdKOR-R3 | ecosystem: Host-associated > Plants > Phyllosphere > Phylloplane/Leaf | place: USA... | reverse complement strand
ACAGAAATATTTCTTTTTATTAATTTAATCATTCCATAGCTCAATTAAATGAAACTAGATGGATGCTGGCGAGCTAAAGGACAATTTCTTAAATCTATTTAAATTTTATTGTGTAATAATGAAAATAAAAATAAACAAAAGAGTAAGGGTCAGAAAAGGTTGAATACCTTTCTGAAATGTCAATGAGAATACCATTTTTTTTTCTTCTTCTTCCTGGCCCACATCCTTTAAAGTGAAAACACAAACCGAAAAAGCCAGAGCACTTGATCTTAAATGTGAAAAATCAGTATCTCTTTAACCAAAAAAGCCTGACTGGCACAAATCAAGGAAGAAGAAGAAGAAAGAGATGTAGCCAAAGGGAAAAGATGAGGTCGAATTGAAATGAAATGAAAATCAAAGAGGTAAATAAGAAAAAAAAAAGATAAAAGATTATGGGCTACAACACTACACAAATCTAAAAGGAACAGTTCAAATAAAAAACAGGGTAGTGTTTGATATTACAGTTGAAAAATGCTTTAAAAAAATTTATATTTATATTTTTTTGTTTTAAATTAATATATTTTTAATATTTTCAGATTATTTTAATGTGTTAATATTAAAGATAATACTACGAAGAATTATCTTATTTGTGAAGACTTACCTTGTTTGTGAAGAACAAACTAAGAAAATTCAATCGTAACCCTAAAATTCTAAGAAGCGAAGCCCTATCCAATCTCTGATCACAAACCAATGAAATTCAATTTGTGATCTTTTTTAAATTTTAAAAAATCAATTAATCACTCGGAGGAGAGAAAGATCACTTTTTTAAGTTTTTTGTTTGATCTAGATAAGATATGTATTAAAAAAGACCTCTTATGATCTAATTCAGTTCTCACTTGTCCCTTTCACAGTGTTAATGGTTTGGTCTCCAGCTTTTATGGACACCTTCAAAGATAAGATGAAAAAGACTATTCAAGAGGGTTTAAAGAAAAAAAATTAGGTATATTGAAGAATCAATTATGAAAAAGAAAGAGAGAGAATTGATTTCTTTGAATTTTTTCTAGAGATTATTAGGAGGTGCTATAAAAAAATTAGGTGTTCAAAATAAAATATTAAAAATCTCAACATCAGCTTCTCTATACTGAATAAAGATGTTTTTTCGAGAGGATTCATAAACCCTAAAATCTTATAAAATTGTGACAATATCATTTTTAAAGTATAAAAGTGAAAATTAAACAAAACCTTAATATCAATAAAATTTGAAGAGTGTCATTAAGACTATTTCTTTTTGTTTTTTTATAATAATAATGATGATGATGATGATTTTTTTTTTTTTTGTAAAAAATCCATCATTTTTTAATTTAGTTTCTTTTATAATAATAAAAACAAAAAAAAATAATATATTTGACTTTAGGCTAAGTGACTTCTCTTAAAAAGTACTAGAGAAAGGGAGTTTTTTAAAAAACAATTTCTACAGTGTTATTGCAACAATGAATAAATGATGATAAGAGCAAAAAGAATTATGATGCCTATGGCAATGGTAAGTAAAAAGAATTTTAAAAAAATTGTTTGCAAAAAAAAAAAAAGAGTTGCACAAAATTACAGATTTGCCATTATTACAATACCAAAACACTTGAGAAATTGATAAAAAAAGAAAAAAAGATTTACCATTTCTACATTTCATCGCTACAAAGAAAATGAGTTTCCTTTTTGTATATTATATAATTATGGTAAAAATAACCAAATTAAAAGAAATTGGAATTATGGTAAAAAATTCCATGCAGTCTAAACATTTTATTTATATTTAAAAATCCTTGATCCCACCCGAGCGAAGCAGTGCTGGCAGTTTGCTAGTATAACTCTGTTAAAAAAAGCGGCACGTGAGAGCAAAGCCATCTCGATTCAGAAATGAATTCTCGGCGAAGAATCTCACGTGATGCAAAATCATTTTCAAGATGACCTTTGCCTTCAAGGAAAGCCTAACTACCACAGAAGTAATGCTTCAGGATATTTTCTGGGTTCTGAACTAAGAAAAAAAGACAACAAGAATATAGTGGTAAGAAGTTGGAATAAATAAACTCAAATTATAAAGATATTAGGAACAAAGCTGATTGGTCGAGAGAGCCAACCATACATCCACAACCTCGTAATTTCTTGATATTGTCCCATAGACATTATTTATTCGAAGTGGATTTTATTTAAAAATAATCAAATTAAATTTAAAAAGAAAAAACCAAAACCAGTTCAAATTAACTGGTTTCGGTTTGGTTCGGTTATTTTATATTAAAAACTGAAAACTATTTTTTTTTTTGGGTTTTTTTTATAATTTTTAATGGGTTTGGCTCGGTTTTTTCTCCTGTTTATTAATTTCGGTTTGGTTTAGTTCGATTTTTCAGTTTTAAACTTATGAAACTAAATCAAACCAGTCGGTTTTTTTTATAGTTCGGTTTTTTCAGTTATTTTTTTTTTAATTTTCTTAATTTAATCAATTTTTTGATTTTTTTCACCCCACCTCAAATCATATCAAAGTAAAACACCATCTCGGGTCGGGTCCTCCGTCCTCAGGCTTTCGTCAACAAAAGGGAGTGGTCGGTCACACACGTGCTACTTGACGAGGTTTCATTGACAGAAGCTGAAGAAAACTCTAACGAGGGCGATGCATTATTCGACCTTATATTCGACGGCCAAAATAATAATTAAAAAAAAAATTGAAAGGGCAGGAGCCTAGTTGGATTTGATAAGAAAATCATAGATACTTTTCAACCAATTATACATTTAAACAGCACAAAAATAATTAATATATATTCTTTCGAACAACAGCCAAGAGAAAAATTAAATGAAAATGAATCGGAAAACTCGAAATCCATCTAGAAACGGAGAAGGAAGAATAAGTCAATTCGGCGAGCATAGTTTCAAAGCATGAAAAACAAGCCAAGATTCTTTGCCCAAAGATGACGACAATCAAAAGTCCTCAAGGACCGTGGAGACATGCAACCTTTCACCAGAAGCATCCGAATTCGCTTTCCTGCTTTGGAATTTCTTTTGGGCAAATTCGGCGGTCCATCGACGGTCATCACCATGATTGGCCACAGATTAGTAATCAGAATTTCTTTTGGGCAAAATAATGAGGCATATTCTTTGTTTCTGTAGGAACCTCAAGCTAGTCCCTAATGTTGCATTACCTAATTCTCGATTGAGTCCCGAAATTGAACGTTTTATCTATTAATTTGAATATTATCAATTCGGGTCCTTTCCCCGATTTATATTTATTTTCTCATCAGGTAGATTCCGAGATGTCTGGAGCATCTGGGATTTTATCCATGGATAAAATCTTTAATATGGAGACTTAATTGAAGATTGGCACGCAGGGCAGGGACTAAATTGATATTCTCCCTTTTGTAATTTTGTTTTCATCTCTAGAAACTAAAAAGAGGCTGGCAGCCACTCTGTTGAAGCAGTGCTTAGCTTCCACAATTGCCCAATTCGTGGGAGAAAAGTAGAAGCTGATATTGCCCTCGTGAAGGGACAAGAACCCAGTGCTTAAAACGTGCTTGGGATGAGAATGTACCATGTAGCAAGACATGCTCCGAATAAACCTATGGTGATGGCGACAAGAAAACAGGTCGGCGGTCATCCTTGCCGGCTGAGGCATTACCATGCGCGTGGAATGATCATACTGGATAATTGTGAATTATCGCACAAAATTAGAGGATTTTCTTTTGTAATTAAACTTCCAAAAATACTTTCTCAAGATTCAATGCGATAAATATTTATTTATGTCTTGAAAGCAACGTGTAATGACAATAGAGGGCACCCTGAATAACATGGTATTATTCAAGGTATTTTTATCCAAATATTTTTTAATTAAGAATACATTAAAGTATTTTTATCTTTAGTTTTTTTATAAAAAAAAACCATTGAAAATCACTTAAAACAATCAATCTAATATTTTTCCAATCAAAAAATTATTTAAAAATTACTTTAAAAAACAGGTTTAACCATCTCACCAAACAAATCATAAATAAGTTGAAATTTTACATCAAATAGGTAAATATAAATTGTCGGATCATTATAGATGGTGTGTTGATTATTTTTATAGGCAAACGTGGATATCAAGTTCCCTTAAATTTACGCAATGTGCTTCATCATTCATATATTTCCATGCAAATCATATAAAAAAATTTATAATATTTTTCCTCGTGTTAATTTAATAGTTTTTGGACCTATCCTATACATCTATCACTTAACACGTAATTTTGTTTAAAAAACTTTGAGATTATATGATTTGTTTGTTCATATTTTTTAAAAAAAGTTATTAACATGGGTGTATGAGCAGTTTGCGCGCCCTTCGACTAATTTTACGGGCTCTGAAATTAATAATAATATAAGTCTTCAATAGCTTTAAAATTTTAAAAACTTCAATTGAAGAGCTTTAAAAAGTAAATTTATATTCATATTTTTTAAAACTTTATTTCTTTATTTGGTTGGTGATTGAGTAATATCCTAACTCCTTTCTTCTAGTTGCCATGTGTCTAACATCAAGAGTCATTTGTCATGAATCATATATAACTAATTAAAAATTCAATAATTTTGAAGTCTTATTCATAAATATTTTTTTATTTTTTTTAACTAAATAACTTACTTGTTACCTAAGTTTATTAGTTCTCTCCAAGATTAAACATTTTTTAGAGTGAGTGTATGAGTAATTTATTTTATAACCTGTTTGTTTTTGTTTTCTTATATTTTAAAAGTATTTTTTAAATGAATTGAATTTTGTTTTTTTTAGTTTAAATTATTTTTTGGTATTTTTTAATTGTTTTGATATGATGATGTCAAAAATAAATTTTTAAAAAAATAATAAAATATTATTTCGATGTATTTCTAAACAAAAATACTTTAAAAAATAACCATTACTACAAAATCAAACACCAAATCTTAAAAATAAAACAAACAAATAAACACATCAGGTTCTCTCGCCAAATCATGTTACTAATATATCATATCAATATTGAAATGTCAATACCATTTTTGTTTTTTTAACAGACTTCTTTCTATTAAATACCTTTTCATTTGCATACTCAATGGTTATAGCTATAACAAAAAAACAAACTAAAAGGTTTCAGTAAAAATTATAACCCTAAATTCATTATAAGGCAGATTAATTGGAATAGTTTAATCTTTCTCATAAAACCTAACAAATTTTGTTATTGGAGGTAATGTAATTTTTTTCACGGAATCAGCTAGACATTGCTAAATTAATTAGGGTTAAATTGTTTTATTAATTAGGGATAAATTGTTTTATAAATACTTTTTTAATATAGTGAAATGATTTTATTATTCTTAAAAAATAAAATAATTAGACATTGCTAGATGCCTTCGCTTTTTGGACAATGCAAGTGGTATCATCCGGCATTTAAACACCATCTTCTGCAATGGAGTTGGAAGCATTTTGCGGTTCTTTTTACGGTGGTTAGGAGTGTGTGCGTGATGAAGTGATGCTCTGTTTCGGTGAGTTTTTTTTTGTACTGGCTTTTTAAAAAATTAAATGTGTTTGGATAAATCTGAATTAATTTTTTATTTATTAAAATTATATAATTTTATTTTTTTATTTAAATCAAGTTTTGACAATATCACCCTATAACGAGTTTTTATAACAATGTTAATAATTATACTGTAAAAAAAGAAAAAAAAAAGAGTAATGAAATTAATTTGCTGTTTTGTTTTTTGAAAAAATTAAATTAATTAAACTCCAGCTGGCACCATTAGTAATTTAACGAATACAACATCATTACTCACTCTAGTTAACTGTCCCCACCCTCATCCCTCCCTTTTTAAAAATCTGGAAAAACAAACCACCCTTTCTCTCTCTAAAAAAAAACCAAAACTCTCTCTCTAGACACCAACTCACATTTATTTATTTTTAAATATACAAATCAAATAACACAGAGAGAAAACCTTAAAAGAAAAAAAATCATATCTCCAAAGCTCATTGCTTTCTAACAGAGATATATTAAATGAGTTGTTAATACAGGGAGAGGATAGGAGAGGAGAGGAGAGACATTTTTTTGTTTTTGTTTTTTGAAGAATAAAATGGATTCGCCGACGGCCTCAACGACGGAAGGATCGACGGCGAGGATAGTGACGTCGAGATCATCAGTAATTGAATCAATTCGAGGATGTGGATTATCAGGCCTTAGAGTAAACAAAGAGGATTTGAAGAGGAAACTGTCGATGCCTAAATATCTGCGTCACGCAATTCGAGATTCAATCAATTCAAAGGATGTTAATGCCGCCGCTGACCGTTACCGAGAAGGAAATAGTGCTGGTCGTGAGGAGGCGCCGGAGGGGCCTATGGTGGTGTTTGTGAATTCCAGAAGTGGTGGCAGGCATGGGCCTGAACTTAAAGAGAGGCTTCAGCAATTAATGGGAGAGGAGCAGGTAATGCATTGTGTTTTACCCCCTTTTCCCAGTGTGTCGTTTTGAGGATTATTTTGCGTCGTCTTGATTTGTTGGTTATTGTTGTTGTTGAAAATAAATTAATATTTTTTGTTGAATTGAGCAGTGAAGATTTAGTGAAAAAAAGGATGATTAAAAATTAATTAATCATGATAGACTGCTCCTGCTGGTTTCGCATGGGATTTTTGTTCTTCTTCTTCTTCTTCTTCTTCTTTTCTTAATAATTATAGTTAGTTTTAGTTCTGAAAGTTTTCTTGTTAATGTAGCAGTAAAAAAAATCAGCTTAAACATGGGTTTAGCCGAGTTAAATAGAAATTAAAGAAAGGCAATGAAAAAATAATTATTAACAGGCTGGTTGACTAGTTTTAGTTAATATGATTATAGAAAGTTGGGGTTTTGAATAAGTAATGATTTGCAATGCAGGTTTTTGATTTAAGCGATGTGAGGCCTAATGAATTTGTGCAGTATGGTTTGGGATGTTTAGAGAAGTTGGCCGGCCTTGGTGATTTTTGTGCCAAAGATACTCGTGACAAGTTGAGAATTTTGGTAATAAATGGACCTTTTCTTAATCTGTACAAAAATGGTCATGGTAACGATGCTGTATCCTGGATGTGTGTTATTTGAGAAATTCTTGGATGACTGAACAGGTTGCGGGAGGTGATGGTACGGTTGGTTGGGTGTTAGGAAGTCTCACAGAACTTCATAGGCAGGGTAGGGAGCCTGTTCCTCCTGTAGCAGTCATCCCTCTTGGTACTGGAAATGACCTGTCAAGGAGTTTTGGTTGGGTAAGCTTCTCTTTTACGTTAAATTTTGAGTTTCCTGACTTTATCTTGCGCTCTTAAATTGTGATCTTGAATGATTTTTTTCAGGGTGGTTCGTTCCCTTTTGCCTGGAAATCAGCTGTCAAAAGATCACTTCTCAGGGCCATCACTGGTCCAGTGTGCCGTCTAGATAGGTAAGCTTTCTCTTATGTTGCAAGCTGCTCCTATGTTATTAACAAAAAAAATGTATTTTTGTTGTTAAGTTCTTTTCATTTTATCTGGAAGTTGATAATTCCTTGACAGCTGCCAGTATTCAAGTTGCTCGATGCTTTGTTAACTTTAAAAGAAATCCTTATTCTTGGGAATCACATAATGTGGGGACAATTGTGGCCATTTTGTAGCTTGGAGATACCTCTTTGTGCATTAACCTTGCAGCTGATGTTTTCCCTGATTTGCCACTGCTTAGCACTCGGTTTTTGCGGGTAGTTCTAATTTTATCTGTTAAGACGTGGTATCTTGGCATTTTTTGCCGGTTTTCGGTTTCTGTTGTGATTTTGTGCCCTTGAGGATTCCTCTTGTGCACATCCCTTCTAATTCTTTGCAGCTTGAATCCTCTTGCGCTGTTAACAAATCTTGTACCTTTGAAAGAAGTCTTGTTTGGTAATAGGCGTGGCTTGATTATGACTTTTCAATATAACTAGCACTTATAAACACTACCTTTTTGATGATGCAGTTGGCATCTTCTAATGTCAATGCCTAGAGGAGAAGTGGTGGATCCACCCCATTCCCTGAAATCCACAGACGAATGTTCCCTTGATCAGGTAGTGGATTGTCCTGCTCCAAACTTAATTATTTTTATTATTATGACTTTTCATTTTTCATGTTACCGTCTGGTTTTACAATGCTGATAGGTATTATCATTGTCAAGGGCTAGGATGACCTTTGGATGAGTTATCTTACTCTACAGACCCATGCTAGTTAACGGGATAGAGGGAAGGATTTCTAATTTATCAGGAAAAGTGTTTTGGACCTGGAAAATTTCTGGATCTGGGTGCTACTTAATGAGATACTTTTGAAACATGCTAGATTTGCTAGCATAAAAAGAAGGCCTATAATCACCTTTCATCAAAGTAAAAAATATGAACATTGATCTTAAGAATTTCTGAAGGCACATGTATCTTGGAAAGAATGGTAATATTATATATTTAGAATCAAGTAATATGATTAGAAACAACTTGAAGGACTTCAACCTTACATTTAACAAAGATCATTCAAGCCCTTATTTTGTCTGAATGAATCCTCCTTTCATCATGTGCTGCCTCATCTAGGGTCATGTGCCTGTCTCATCTGCAAAAGAATGTGCCATTCATCCCCCCACCTCCACCTTTTAACACCCACACATGCACACAAACAAAGGGGTGGGGATCCATGGATTTAAAAGAACAAATACATGTCTAAAGGGAGGACATCTCGTTTCTCATTGTCAATCGAAAGTCAGTCGCTTTGATAGTTTAATCTTGTGATGTTGATATGCTGATCTATTGGTACAAATCTGGTTTCTGAGAGATTGACACTTTCTTTTGAGTGCAGGGTTTAACAATTGAAGGGGAGCTGCCTGAGAAAGTGAATTGCTATGAAGGAGTGTTTTATAATTACTTCAGCATAGGTATGCCAATATGCTCTCGAGTGGCTGTTAATGTTGTGCACGTATGGCTTTAGCTTGGTTTTAGAGATTTGTCATGTCTGAATTTGAACTCAACAACTTCTTGTGTTGATGAGAGTCTCAACTGATGAACTGAAACAAGAATGTTCTATTCTCAAACAATCTGTTGCTTTGGTTCTTCTGATATGATTCTTTTATTTGCTTCCTTTTTTGTGCCCATTTGTTCTTCAGCATGTTATCTCATTGGTTCTTATGTTATATATTGTTTGTTCATGAGATAGAAAACTAGGCAGTGAATGTGGAACCATATTTCATCAATTAACTCAAATAAGAATCCTATGACATTTAAAAAGAAAGATAAACTTCATTTGCTAAGACTTGCTTCATGACTTCAAAAATTTTGTTCCAAATGACAACCTTGCAGGTCTGCGCTTGTGATGAATCTTTGTATTTTGTTGTGCTCTTTAGGTTGCTTTTAAGTTTATTGTTTGTTCGCACAGGAATGGATGCTCAAGTTGCCTATGGCTTCCATCATTTACGCAATGAAAAGCCTTACCTTGCACAAGGTCCTATTTCAAACAAGGTATGATCAAATCTTCCTGTTACTTTAAATATGAATTTGCACTTGTTTTACCTTGGTAAAACCCCGTAAATATGAATTCTTTGATTGTACTTGTACTTTGGGACCAACTAAACAGAAACCTGGACTGTCTTTGTTGGATAGATGTAGTATTAAATTATGATGATGGTGGGAAAGTGACATATAATCTCCATATTTTGCTAGAGCTCTGTTCTTTATACATTTGTACCATTCCATTAAAATTGCTTGTGCCAGACTAATATTTTGAAATTGCAAAAAATTGAAAATCTTGAGAAGAAAAGAAATATTGAAGTCAAATAAAATATATCTAACCCACATTCCATTTTTGAACACATACTAATTTTCAATTTTTTTTCCATTTAGAAATAAAGATTCAGCTGCAAAGGTTTCATGTTTCTATTGTTTGATGAACTTCACAGAAGCTGTAGAAAGGTCATCCAATTGTCTTGTTTATTGAGCCATTCATGTTATCCTCTTGCACTTATAGGTATGATAAGAAGTTATATGTAGGGTCAAAAGGTTACCAGAGAGTTGATGGAGAATGAATAATGACCTCCAGGATAATACTTGATTGCTTAGTTTATATGATTATTCAAGGTTTTAGTGTTTATTGTTTCTTATTTGGTGGCTAAAGTAGCTCTAATTAGGGTTAGGAGTTGAAGCACTACATCAATCAATATAGCTGAGCCATTGAGTGTGCTTAACATTTAACATTATTTCCACTGTGATTAGTGAAATAGATGTTTTTCGAGCATGTCGATGAGGCATCATTTTTTTAAAACTTCTAAACCTAGTCTAGGGTTCAATAGTTTTTAGTATATTGATTTTTGATACCATACTGTGTTTGATCTGTTGTTGCAGTTGATTTACTCTGGATACACTTGCACTCAGGGTTGGTTCCTCACACCTTGCATAAGTGATCCAAGTTTGAGGTTAGACATATCAGAACTTAAGTTGGTTTTATACCATTTATTTTGAACATCTTTTGTTTCTCTTAGCTGTTCTAATACTTAATGACTAGAATAATGTTTGGATTCCTTGCTTAGTTTGTAAAATTTCTTGGCTTGCAACCTTAAAGGTTAGACATATCAGAGTCTTGAGAGCAGTCGCTTAATGCAACAATGCTGAAGGGTAGGACTGTCTCCATATTCTAACACCCAGAATCCCACTACTATGGGTCTCCAACTAGTTTTAACGACCTTGAAACTAGGATTATAGTTCAATTTGTTGTAGTGATGGATGACCTTTTTTTTTCTTGTCATTTCTTTAAATTATTATTATTATTGTGTTTATTAACTCAAGGAATATATTCTGATTAACTTTTGTTTCACTAGAAAATGTTCTCTTGCAATATTTGACCACTGTTTCTAAATCTCATACCACTAACCTTATCAGTAATTTTCAGAACTTTATGTTCCTTTATATATTTCTACATTTTTCATGTGCAACCATTGGTACTGCCTCACAGCAGTTCCCTTGGAAATATGGGTGCCAAAGATTTTCATTTTAAATAGTAGTTGCTGAAATGGTCATGCTTTGGATATTTGATTCTTTTCCTTCTCATTATTATTATTGTTGTTGTTGTTGTTGTTGTTGTTGTTGTTGTTCCTTCATCAAATATATTTGACTGTATACAAGTTAGTTTTTCTTATCATCTTATCTAATATATTTGACTGTATTCAAGTTACTTTTTCTTGTTTATAAATTCATTTTTTTTATGGAATCGCCTCCTCATTCATTTTTATGGAATCTCCTTATAAAATATTTTTGACTGTATGCAAGCTAGCTTTTCTTTTTTATTTATTCATTTTTTATGGAATTTTCTTTATGCATTGTTAATGTTCGTTACAAAATTTTATGACAATATGTTGCCTTGATCATTTATATGATGATATAACATTTAATGGCTGCAGGGGACTCAAGAATATCATCAGGATGCATGTTAAGAAGGTCAATTGCTCAGAATGGGAGCAGATACCTGTTCCTAAAAGGTAAGAGTGTGATTGATGCAATTTCTATTGAGATAATGATTAAAGTAACTAGATGCTTCTGAGCACTATCTTTTCTTTTTCTTTTTTGTTTCAGCCATCCATAACTGTATACTCAATTTCATAAACGCATGCAAGTGTTTTGTCTGACCCAAATATTTCTTTTGTTTCTTTTTTTTCCCGTTGCTGGAGATATTTTGCTAATCTTACTCTTTGACATCAAACATACAGCACCTCATTCTTTTACCCTTTGTGTGCTATCTGGTTATAATTAATTTACTCTCATTTGTTCTTTCTTCCAGTGTGAGGGCAATCGTTGCTTTAAATCTTCACAGTTATGCAAGTGGAAGAAATCCATGGGGTAGCCCAAAACCAGAGTATTTGGAAAAGGTATCACATATCTGTTCTCTGAGATTATTTTTCCACACTAAACAATTTGTTCTATGGATTTTGTAATGTGCTATTTACTACCTGAAACTTCTGTGTACTATCTCCATATGACACCTGCGATTCTATGACTTGGATTACCTTTTGTTGAAAGGTTACAAGGTTAAAAAACAGTGATAAATTATTACAAGAGTAATTATTATATGAGAAATTTTTAAGGCTGCGAATGTGGGTGTAAAAGCGACTTTTTAAAGTTTTTTGGTATGAGGTTCAAAAAATGAATGTATTGATTGATGGGGCCAATTAAAATTAAATATAAATAATGTATGTTAGAGGATTCCACCAACAAGGGGCAAGTAAAAGAGGGGAAAATGGGTTATATAAGTTTTAGGAAGAGGGTAAAAAAAGTAGAAAAGACAAGTTTTTTCTTCCTTGGG
>Ga0325414_1006658_pt1 | contig 12274 bp, 8 predicted proteins | sample PopdelMetagenome_8_FD_206183 | JGI IMG/M metagenome (GOLD analysis project Ga0325414, IMG submission 206183) | Populus deltoides microbial communities from Bellville, Georgia, United States - Leaf-PdKOR-R3 | ecosystem: Host-associated > Plants > Phyllosphere > Phylloplane/Leaf | place: USA... | reverse complement strand
GTACAAGAAATCCATTATTTCATCATCATCAGAATTCAGAGAATGGAGACGAAGACCTGGTTAATTTCAATTTATTTGAATTATCCACCTTTAAAACTCCACAGTTTCTAGTAGCTGGATAAAAAAATGACAGTATTTCCATTCTCAACGAGTCTAGCCTTGCTATAGCAGGTGCTATCTTTTCCCTACATGCTAGATTAGCCAAATCCACTATCACTGTTATAAAACTCCATCGGTTTGAACACGTTACAAAACTGACCCAGTCTAGGTTTTATAACTAGCTAGGCCTTTTCTACGTATATTCTATTGACTAAAGAACAGCTATACGGCTACAGAAAGGCGGAAGGATCGCAGAAAGGCATGTCAGTGTCTCCACTCTCCACAAGTCTCGACTTTCTAGAGCAGATTAGCAAAATTCAATTGTCCAAAATAACAAGACAAATTCAATTAATAAACAACTATCGTAGCAAAGAGACTGTCAACAAACGACAGGAGCAAAGGTTCCTCTTTAGAGCATGTTACTTAAAAAATATTTTTTTATTAAATAAAAAATAATTTAAATCTTTATCGGTACTATAATTTCAAATACATTTTTTATATTTCTTTAAAAACTTAACCCTACTTTGATAATGCGTCCAACCTGACAAAAAAATTAAAGTTTTTTTATTTAAAATAATTTTTTTATATTTTAATGTGTTGATGTCAAATATAATTTTAAAAAATAAAAATAATTCAGTAACTTATAATAATGATCGGGCATTGGTCTCTTCGAACCCGCTTCTTACTCTTTTTTTTCGTTACCCTCTGAAAAATTAATAAACTTGCTTGATGATTGTGTTCCTACCACCACGCTGTCCCTTGCTGTTTGAGACATTTGGATAATTTTGGATGGTCCAGGAAGAGTGAGATTTCCCAACTTCCAGCTTCCGGCCGAACAGGCTCATTTATGCGGTTGGAAGTCTACTTTGCTACTAGCAAATAAGGGAGCATATAACTACAAGGCCCAACTCAAGAAATTGAAAAACTAAATTGGGCCTCTTTTTCTATGCAGGCCCATATGCAAAATACATTTATGCGCTAGTGAAAATCCCCCTTTTCTACGCGGGCACCATGTAGCGAACTCATTACTAGAATATATATATATATATAAAACAACGGGAAAAAATATTATATCATTATTTATTGATAAAAATATTTGGTAGTGATTTTTGATGGAATACAAAAATTTTAAAAAAAATTATTCGCAATTCTGTTAAATGATAAAACTGAATTTCCCTCTTTTCTTTTCTTTATGTAGCATCAAAAACTAGAAGGAAAACTGTATATCAAGAAAGCGTTTGTTTTCAAGAGGGTTTGTCCAGAGATCAAGGATTAACAAAGACCATTACAGTGTCCTCCATCAGAAATAGGTTCCTCCAAACATTTTTAACTTCTCCACACAATAGATTCCTTCAAATTCGAGAAAGAAGGCTTACCATGGATGGACAGAGGCTGCACTTGGCCAATAAAGGCTGAGCCCTGGGCATAGAGAGTCCAATCCCCTCTGTCATGCCCACCATTTCTTCACTAACCCTTTCCCATTCGAAAATGACTCCAAAGTCAATCCAACCATGCATAGGGCTAATCCTTTCTCAGGACAGCTCCTCCTCCTTAGGTATAGTGAGTGCTTACTGTCATCATGCCTCTGATTATTTCGTAAGTATAAAACTCAGGTTCAGTTTCTTGCAAGGCTAATAGGATGTCGATCGTTGTTTAACCGCTCCCTTGATCTGAAGCAGACTCGTCCTTTACTTCTCTGTGCGCTTCAATCAAGTCTTGCAAGAATTTATCCCTCTTGCTATGCAATATGCCAACCTCTTCTCATTGTGATTCATTTCAAACCATTTCAAGACTGGCACAAAATCTCCAGTATTCGTAGCTCCATTTAATTCGAAGGTCTCTGTCACAATTTCTTTGACATTCCTTGATTCGCCTAATTCTGCTGGATTCTCTCCGTGATATCGCTTTCCGGCAATCATCCGCATAATGACATCAAGTGTCAGATAAAAAAAAAGTTGACTTGGCATCGTTTGTCATGAATTCACCACCCTTTGAACCTTTATAAAGCCTTCTCTGTGCGCACGTATATGACAGAACATTTGCAGGCGATTAGTTGATAAGATTTGTAGAGCAGATATGCGCCTTAAGTTGCGCCAGTGCTTGCCATATGAAGCCCAAGCAAGGGTGGTATAAATATATCCAAGATGTTTTCCTAGGCCCAACCAGCCTAGGGAGATTTGCAAGAATTATGCCATTAGCACTCCCCTGCAACTGAAGGAGATTACACAAGGATGACAGGACGAGAGCCAAATTTAATTGGACCATATTTGTTGGAAACATTGGCAAGAGTTTGACGGAGGGGTTTCTTGATGAGATAGAGATGACCAGTGATTGGCAGGGAGAGACCTGGACTCGGTGGAAGGTTCTTGTTGATTTTGCGTAGATGTTTTGAGAGGACACGGAACATCAAGAAGAGCAAGAAGTAGTAGTAGAATCTAGAATGAGGTTTCCGTGAAGAGGTTAGGACTTTTAACTGCAACTGACAAATTATCAGTAGTTGTTCAGGCTTTCAAAACTTTTATCCATGCATCACGCTTCAGTCTTGTTCGCAGAAAAGAGAGAAGCAGTAGGGGAATTAGAATGTAATGAGAGGATCAATTTTCCCAGAGGACCTAACTTGCCATGTTTAAAAGGTGTGGCTGTGTTTTCACAGTTGCCTCTTTGATACGGGTGCGAGTCCGACATTCATACCCATGTTTGTCTCAGCTTTTTTTCCAGTTTTATTTCATTTTTTCATGAAACTGGACTGTCGAGTATCTATATCCATGCCGGAGTGTCCAATGTTGTACATGGGTACTCTTAAGGTAAAATGAAGGGTCAGGAGAACAGAGGTTGACAGTATAATGGTGAAGTGCATATAAGCCTTCAGGTACTGAAGTTACAATGACCCTGGAGCAATGTCATGGCTGTAAACTGGTTTAAATGACGCCGGTTGCATTCTGACATCTGCCTTTTCACATTTTCTTTCTACCAAGAAGAAAGGATCTTATGTTGGTTGTCTAACTCACAACTAGAGCATTATTTTGCTGTTTGAGAGATGACCAGCTTGATCCTCGTTAGGTCATCTAACAGAGTTTTCCAGATTTGTAATATGAATGATGGAATTTCTGCATTTGGATAAATAATTTGCTCAATAGAGCGTGTCAATCTCTACAGAAACATGATCTTTGCGTTGCAAGATGCAGTATCAGACGCCAAAAATTGTTATTACATCTAGCAACCGAACAAGATCTCCATACAACTCTCAGGCAGCTGAAACTAATATTGAAATGGCTTCCATTTTGACTAATTCACAGACTTCCCCTAGGGAAAGCATACAGAGGTAAAATACTCCCTAGAATAATAATTTCTAAACAAGGGATTCAGCTCACTAGAATGCTTATAAGATAACCAGGAACCCATGAAACTCGAAATTGAAAATTCCAGATAGCTTGATCCGAGAATGAAAAAAAGATTCATGGACCACACATAGAGCAGCTACACCCAAGTACAACAAGCTAGTAATCTTTTCACCAACACAAAATTCCTTGCCAGGGGAGTCGCACAAGGGTTCGTAGTTATCCTCTAAGAAGTAAATAATCTTCTTACTTTGTGAATAAGCCTTCTACATATTGGACACATCTTGTTGTCCTCCTCCATTATCCTGCAAAAGACATTCTTTATCAGAATCTTTAAGAGTTAGAAATGTCAAATAGCATACACAGTTTCTTTCACATATTTACCTCTGAGCACAGTCATAGCATGTGGCACAATGGCCACAAGGAACGAAAAAACAGTTCCGTTGATCATCATAACAAATTACACATAATTTTGCATCATACAAATCCTCTGAAGAGCTACACGATGATCCTTCATCATCTTCTTCATTTGTCCCGTATGTTAAACGAACCGACTTGGCTGGCATTATAGGTTCGGTTTCAGAAGTTTCAGAGGCTTGCCATGTGGCTGTTTCTACTAGGTTAGTACTCTCAGTATCACAAGCGCCAAGATATTTCAATATCAGGAAAATAATGATGACGATAGCTCCTGCGAAGCACAAAATAGTTGGGGACTTGGTCACAGGTATTTTCGAAAGATTATTCAAAGCATAAAACAAGATGTGTCTGATACTGCACCTAAAATCGCGACGTAAATTATTGCACGAGCCACAAAAGCTACCTCGATATTCCATCCATTTATATCTCCCTGCAACCAAGTCACTAATCAAGGTTCAGCTCAAGGAAAATTGTCTGCCATCACAAAAAGTAAGCAGAGAAGAAAGGCTAATCCCTTACATTATCAGGAGTTGTCACCACAACGTATTGAGTTTTGGGAAACAGAAGTTTAAGCCGGCAAGATCCCTGTGTCGTTGAACACATGTTCCTAGCTTTTGATAGCTCATACATCTTGGATGTGACATTTACACTCAATGTCGTTATGATATTCTTAGGATTTGTGTTTATCAGACCAAGATAGTACCTGTTGTCCTCCTCGATCGTGTATTCAGCTTCTTTTCCTGAACAAACGAAGAAGCATTTACAGGTCTATATTCAAAGTCTGGATCATAACTCATTACTTGTAAATTCATCTGTTTTATGAGCTTTCCTTTCTGTTAACTCTGCACGCTCCATAATCGCAGTCCAATAAGAAAACAACCAATCATGGGACTTGAAAAGCACTCAGTGCCAAAAGTTATGAACGAAAGATTCTACTAGGCAGATTCACATCAAAACAGCACTGAATTCAATGGAATTCCTCTAGGCATCACTCCATGTACAAATTCTAAGTTAATCATTTGAATAAGAGCAATGGTACAGACAACTAGATGAAAAAAATGACAGATGGATTACCATTCAGAGGTTCGCTGAGGTTGAGGGCATCAGGGGAACTCGTCTGTTTTGGAAGCAATGTTTCATACTTTCGTTCTCCTGCAGAGCCACATGTACTTAGGTTATACCATAAAGCCAAACTTACGAATCAGTTGGACCATTTTCTGCTTAGAAAAAACTCAAGAAGGCACCTTTTATCATCACCACTTGAAGTTGATTTAAAATACTGGTTCGAGCTTCCCATCTCATTCGGATCTTCGAGCCCTTGTTCAACCACAAGGAAAATCCCTGAAGAAAAAAAATACAGGGTTTTAGAAAAAAAGGAACAGCATTGCAATATATAAATAAGTCGAAATGAAGTAAGGCCTTTCATGTAACCTTTCGACTGTAAGATGCAACAATCATATAATCCGCTACGCTCCAATTCGTTTCAAAGCTTAACTCAGGCTTCTCGTAGAACCCATATAAAAGAACCCCTTTCTTATCTTCATCTCTCACTTCAACATGGTCTACAAATACAGAACTTGCCTTCATCAACCTTGATGAGCTAGGTCCAAGCACCATACGAGAATCCCCGAAATACCCATATCGCAGACTCACTGAAACTGCAAAATCATAACCAAAATGCGTCTCAGATTGAAGGCACAATCAAAGAGAAATTGCAATAGAAGATGGAAGAATTACATGCCACATATCCATATTGTCAAACAGGCAATTAACCGTCCCCAACTTTCTTTCCATCTCTGAGGAGAATGCCCCGGAGGTGGCATCACTGGCCTATGCATGGCTGCTCTTAGTGAGAAGTGTAACAAGACGTTCTGGTTTGATGGAAGAGAGGAGATAATGGGAGAGAAGAATGGTAGGTTTTACCGTTTTAGTAGGTTCGTGTGCTGCTGCGCACCACTGCCTTCAACTAACTGTTTTATTCACGGTGTTTGGCGGGCAATTGAATGACAAGTTTAGTTTTTTTGAATGTTAGGTGTAAGTTGAATTTGTACATGCTCAGCTGTTTTTCGAAAATGCCCTATCCTAACCCACTTTTTAATTAAATGACACTTCAAGAAAAAATATCCTATTAGTCATGGGATTTTAAAACTCGGTCGGCTTTTGAGTTAACCCGATAATTTATCAATTAAAAACTTTACCGTATTCAAGTTTTATATCAAAACATTTAAAAAAATCAATATTGTTTCGGTATTTAAAAAAATAAAATGATAATATTTTAAGTATTTTAATGAAAAAACTACAATGATATTATTTTAGGTATTTAGAAAAAAATTCAGGTCAACCCATAATATACAATCCGTTTTAGATAAGGTAAAAAACTAACTATTTATTTGGGATTGCAGTTCAACCTATTGTCCATAAAAATTTGATTTTTTTATTTAAATTATTTTTTATATTTTTATATTGTTTTGATATGTTAATATTAAAAATAAATTTAATTTTTCTTGTTTTAATATATTTTTAAATAAAAAATATTTTAAAAATAACTAATACTGTAATTACATATGCATAATGTGTTAGGTAAAATTTGCTAGAGACATGTGACAGGATGCAGTGGTCAGAGTCAAATGAAAACGAAAACGTAGTTGCTGGTCTTTCCAGTAATGCTTGGAATGGTGGGTCAGTAGAGTTCAAAGATACATATTGTCAAAGTTTTCAAGTTAGTCCTGAGATTTTATATTTTCTTAAACATGCCATTCAATCTAAGGTTTATTTCACAGAAAACATGCATCTTGATATTTTCTTTTTATCAGTGTCTCCATAGTTAGGATATTAATATTGTCTTTGCTGATATTAATTTTATTTACTTGGCTGCTCTCTTGAGAAATCCATGTCACTGAAGGGATGAATCTAGGGCTCCAAAGTTTAATTTTTTTCCAAAACCATCCTTGAATATATGAAATTTTTAGATGCACCCTTACAAGATGGCCCTCTCGAAACCAAAACTAAACATCCTAATCCCATTCTTTAGTAAGCCTGTGTTCGTGGCAACATATTTCAAAACTGAAGAAATTGTATTGGATATTATAATTGTCGGTTGGAAGAAAATGGTGCTATTTGTTTTGAAAAATATTAATTATTTTTTGTTTTATATTAATTTTTAATGTTTTTAGATCGTTGTTTTGAAGTACTGAAATCAACAATAAATTTTATAAAAATAATAAAAATTATTATTTTAATATTTTTTAAATAAAATACAGCCGATAACACATTTATAAATTTAATAAATTTTAAACCATGTCATATTACGCTGCCATTGAGTCATGAAACACCTGGCTTCAGTGTTTGATGTGCTGCATGACAAAGCAAAGTGGGTCCGCCCCCACTGCTCAACCCCAACCTCGTATCTCCATCTTGGTTGGACAAAAGAAAATGGCGATTGACTCGAACTTTTGTCATTGTATTGATTAAATATTATTTTATTTTTATTTCAAATAATTTTATTATATATGCATATGTATGCTAAAATCAGCGATTCTAGGTTAAATTGTTTAAATTAAAATTATCATTAATTAGCTTTACAGGTTAAGGTGTCATCTAGCATAAGAAAATCACTTTCACTAGTACAGAATCTGTGTTTTTTTACTATAAATTCAATATAATCGTGCAAAAGTCGGGCTGTGGCAACTCTTTGAAATACGTTTGCCGACACTCTATGGTCGCTAAATAACCCTAACGCGAAGTGTCGGAGAAGGGTTGCGATACAGTGTCGTGATCTCTTAGCGACGGATTGCCTAGCTGTCGGTTATTGGCCCACGACCTTCATAACTTTCATGGAATTTCACTTCCTGCGACACTCCTACCTGTCTCCGAGACGCTTTTCTTTAACGATAAAGATTCTGAATATTTATAATTTTCATATTTCTCGTTTTTTTACTTCAATTTTTCTACCTGTCGGTTATAAACGCCATAAACACTATCACATCAATTAAAAAAAAATAATATTTTATAAATGCAGCAGACACCTTTTCCGCACTGACACATACATAATTCTGCAGTTTAATATCCTGCGTCCGTACAGAAATCAACACACCCCAGAACCCAGAAACATCGAGCCCTGTTGTTCTCTGCAACTGAAGCAGCTTGAGAAATTTTGCCATCATCTACCTCAAAACCAAAAAATTTCAATAGTAATAATTTTACTTTCAATATCTAGCTCTTCAGAAACAAAGAAATTCTCTGTCACCACCCTGGCTGACAGATGCAAATAGTTTCAGAACTCGACCTTGGCTGAGAAGCTGGCTTGCCAGCATGAGTATGTTTGGTATTGAGATTGTTGTTGGGATTGTTGTTTTAAAAATGTTATTTTATAAAAAATATTTTTAATTAAGGTTTGTTTGAAAAAATATATATTTGGTTAAAACTGTGATTGAAATTGGGATTGAACGAAAAGTAGTTTAATGTATGTGATTAAAAAAATATTTTTCAAATTGATGTTATAAAATAATTAAAAAGTATATATATTAATATTAATTATTTTTAATTTAAATATTATATATTTAACTACTGTTATTACTTCATGAAATAAATAATATTGATATCAAATATTTTTTATTATTTCATTAAACTATATTCAATATTATCACATACGAAATCTATCCAACAAAAATTATATTTTCTATGGTTTCTTAAACGCGCAACAATAAAAATTGAATTATGAGCACTTCCGACTACACAGTCCAGGCAATTACGAGCACTTCCTGAAATTTATCCATCTCAGTTTACACCACCAACCATCCTGGCTCCTCATCAGTAACCCACATGATTCTTTATTTTGGAAGCTTTCTGATACAGTTTATATGTGATCTGTAATTTCTAGATTCTGTGAAAACTTTACATGTCCATTAAAAGACCTGTGAATTGAATCTATATATTATATCTGATTATTTATATATGTAGGATGGAATACATACCATCTTATAATATAGCTTCGGCTGCTCGTTCATTGTTATGTATGGAAGCTTACTTTTTGTCACAAGAGAATTTTAAAAGGAATACACAACGAACTAAAGAATAGAAAAACATATTTTTGGTGATGATGTATGTTTAACCCAATCATACTTGCTCGTGATGTTTGAAAGTGAACTCTGGAGCGGAAGTAATTGGTTGTGTTTAATATATAGGTGCTTGTCTTGTATAAAATACTCTCCTGTAAAAATATAATGATAATAGAATGATAATGATGGTGATATCTATTAGTGGTCTGCGATAGTAACGGCAGTGACAGTGGCGTCAAGAATGGTGGAGATCAACGTGGTGATGGTAACTGGTGTAGTTCGGTTTTGGTGATGGTGATGACAACATAATAGGAATGGTGGTGATGAAAAGATCGTGCGTTATTGATGATGATTGAAGTAGTCGAACGAATAATATTATGAGTGAGTTATTTTATAAAAATATTTTATAAAATTTTATAAATTAAAAATATTTTTCAAACGTTTTACGTTTAAAAATTAATTATAAAATATTTTATTATTTATAATATTTTAAAATATTTTATTAAAAGAAAACACCAAAAATAAAAAAAAATAATAATTTATGTATAACAAATAACTTCTTGCTAAACTAACCACTTAGAGTCTCTTTAGGATTCTAGGAGTGGTGACGATTTAAAGTTGGTTTAAAAATATATTAAAATAAAAATTTTTATTTTTTAAAAATTATTTTTGATATCACCACATTAAAATAATCTAAAAATATAAAAAAATTATTTTAAATAAAAAAAATTAAAAATTTTTAAAACACTCCACGTTTCAAACAAATCCTTAAAATAAAACACAAAAACAGCAATAACTTCCCTCGAAGAAACAAGTACGAGTCCTCAATGATTTCAGTTTATTTAATATTATATAATAAAAGAGATGTAGCCACCATTATGTAGCCCAAAGTGGATTTAAATTATAAAAAAAAGTATAAAAGCGAAAATGAGGAACACATTCTATTCGTTCGTATGAATATAAATAAATTAGGGTTTCACATTTACATCAACTCTGTTTTTGCCCTGTTTCCCTTTTTCTGGTGAATTTATTCATGAGAAACAAACTCGGAAGGAGATGTAGCCTCTCTTTACATAAAATGTAAGGGAAAAAAAACAAGGAAAATTTTAATAACCTATATGACCTAAATTCAGTGGATCACTCAAAAAAATATTATTGATTAAATCTCCAGAATATCTGTGAATTGTGATAATTTTAAATAAGAAAGCTCAACCAGTAATTTATTAACCTCGATCCAAGGTCCTAGTTGAAAAGAAAAGGATTCTAGAGACTCGATTGACATATATTTTATAGCTGGGAAATTAATAGAGAAATACAAGCTGTCCAGGATATTAATAGAATGATTTTTTTTTTTTTTTTTTTACGATAAGAGCTGTGTGGTGATAGTTCATGTGTGTTAAGTGAGAGGTAATTGTTGGATTATTCTCTCGTAGATAAGTGAAAATAATAACTCTGTTTATAGAATTGATTTCCCTTCAAGTCTAGATTAATATGCTAGATCATGTTGGTGAAATCCCAGGTCAATGATTTTCACATCAACGGTTTGAATTTTTTTATATGTAAAAAAAAATTACAACCGATGTGATCTCAACCACTAAAATTTAAATTGAGAGTTAAATTTATATGTTGAGAAATATAATTGATGACATAAAATAGTTGGTTTGAGACAAAAAAATAAAAACATAAACATAAATGTGTTTATGGGATAATGTTGATGTGAATTATTATACTCATGTAATGAGGTGCAAAGAGAATGTCCATCTGTTTTTATTTTTTATATTTTAATACATTAATTAAATATTATCTTAAAACTGAAGTAATCAATATTTTTTACGCGTTAAAAAAGTCCAAGATGATATATATCTGGCAAATTATCATGCTCAACATATTTGAATTCAGCCGTCAATTGAATGCAAGTGAGAATAGGCTTGATAAATTGACATATACAATATACCTAGATTTAACATCAACTAAACCTAAGATATCACAGAGCTTTTAAGTTGTCAAATCCAATATACTTGAGTTTGACCATCAGCTGAACTTAATTCAATATATTTGAGTTCAGCCGTCAATTAAACCTGGTATAACATGAATATAAAAAATTGCTAGACCCAGCACACTCAAGTTCAACCAATAGATGAACTTGAGGTAACGTTGGCTTCACAAATTATCAAACTCAATACACTATCCAATTCAATATATTTGAGTTCAGCCGTCAATTAAACCCAGTATAACATGGACCTAATAAGTTGCTAGACCCAACAAACTTAACTTCGGTCGATAGGTGAACCTAAAGTAACGTGGGTTTCACAAATTATCAAACTCAATACACTTACGTTCAATTATTAGCTTAGTTTAAGGTAGCGTGAGTCTAGAAAATGTTAAACCCAATATATTTAAGTTCAATTATTAACTAAGTTTAAAAAAATATGAGTCTAACAAGTTATTAGATCTAATATATTTAGTTTTAGTTGTTAGTTAACTCCAAAGACTCTAGTAAGATGACAACCCAATCCAATTGGAATTAGACAACTTAAGCTGTTGTGTTTCTCTATGAACATTCACTTGGGTTTAAATAATTACAAATATATAAGTGTTTTTTCTTGATATATCATCTCATGTTTTGTAAACTCGAACGTGCTAATATATTATGGTGGCTTCAAATAACCCACCATATACTGCAACTGGTGGTTGACTACTCGGCGAGGATCAAAGGTGGAACTTGAGAGATACTCGTAGCGAATCAAGAGGCCAGTAACCAACACAGTTGCTGGATGTAGTCTGGGAAATAACTCATAAAAGAATTTGGGTTACTAGTTGATCGAATTAACCGGTAGATTATTGAGTTAACCAGGTAAATATTTATATTAAAATAATATTATTTTATTTTTTTAAAAGAAAAAATTTTATTAACACTGACTTGAAAAAGTTTTACCAGATCAATTATACCGCTAAAAATACGATTGAATCAACTAAATTTCATGAAATCAATATTTTATTTTATTCAATTTAAAATCATGATTTACATTGTAATAATTTTCGTTATTTTTTAAAGTATTTTTTATTTAAAAATATATTAAAATAATATTTTTATATTTTTTAATATTAATACATCAAAATCATCTAAATATAAAAAATATTATATATATATTTAAAAAACTAAATAGCAGAAACAAACGGCAGATTAGATTATTCAGCTAACCCTCCTGTCTGACCCGAGTTTAAAAAGTCCCCATGGAAACAAAAAAAGAAGGAACAGTCATTAATAAAAGAAGACCCGATAATTTCAGATTCACTCACCAAAACAATCCCCTCTTTTTTTTATCCAAAAAATTAGACCCGCCCACAGCCTGCCTCCTCCTT
>Ga0325414_1006656_pt1 | contig 12275 bp, 7 predicted proteins | sample PopdelMetagenome_8_FD_206183 | JGI IMG/M metagenome (GOLD analysis project Ga0325414, IMG submission 206183) | Populus deltoides microbial communities from Bellville, Georgia, United States - Leaf-PdKOR-R3 | ecosystem: Host-associated > Plants > Phyllosphere > Phylloplane/Leaf | place: USA... | reverse complement strand
CGCCGCGATGTCGGGTGTGACATAAATAACAAGAGTATGACTCTACAATATAACAATAATTGCTCCTAACAATAGTTAGCTACTCATTCTCTTAAACTTTTCAAGCATGCACATGTATCACTTAAGATGTTGAATTCTGTTTCTTGCTGTCGCTGTGGTAATTGTGTGCTCATTGGGGACTGAGATGAAATCAATTCAAGCTCTCCAGAAAGCATTACGAGCAAGAAGCATGAATTGCAATCATGGAAGGACAATGGATGGGACAATATTCAACATATGAATCATCTTGCTGAACAAATGGGGCTTCTTACATCGGAAAAGCTTAATGGGATGATACTTGCCAAGTACTGTATATAAGTTTGTTGCTACTCAGGTAAATTTTTCATCTATAATGTGTGATGATAAGATGGACTGTCAATTCTTATTCAAGTCTGTCAGAATCAGCTAGTAACTAAGATAGTCTCACTTAATTTTGAGACTTCAGAACTTTGAAGTAGCTGATTTCTACATGGTTATTATAGAGCGTGTCCCTAATGACTTTTGGTGGCCATGTGGGGATTGACCATTGTAGAAAAGATATTATACCCTTGCTGATATCAAAATGTAAATATAATAGCACTTGCATGCAAAATTACTTTAGTATATCGAAACTCTAGTCAACAATATCTCTTAAGTTTTACTGTCAAATTTTCTCTGAGACCATTAATACGCTCAGGATATGAACATGCATTTTTTTCTGAAATTTTATCCCTCATTTCGCACATACAAATTCTTAGATACGTTTCCGAACTATCTGTAATTTTGTGGAATAACCTTGGCCTGAAATTATAAACTTGGCTTTGCTACTCGTTAATCAATTGGACAAAAACAGACTGCAACTTTCAGAACTTGTATGTTTCTATGTTTATTGCAGAGGTGGTGCTGTGCTGCTGGTGGGTAGCAGCCTTTTGATCAAAGAGAGGAGAGATTTGTTATGTCAGGTTTAGGATTTTAGGGACATACTCATCCATGAACTAGGTCAATAATTTTGTATACCAAGCAAGTCTATCTATCTAACAATGTCTCGCCATCTTTGTTTGCCAAGTCTTCATATGCTTGTTTCCAGAGGAGATAACAAAAACGTCATCAGATTTGTATGCACTGGGCTTTCTAAGTTGTGTAACTTCGGCTAGTGGCTGTATCTTCTGGAGTTCTTTTGTTGGCTTGGCTACAAGTAAGAAAAGATTTCGATTCTGACGAGTCATCTGCTTCTTCTGGGGAGGGGTTCAGCCGAATAAAAAGAGCCTTGCAATCTGCAGGCGAGGTTTGAAGGGAAGTATTTGGATACAAATCTGGTTGGATCCTTTCCTTTGATACAATCTGGGGAGGGGTTCAGCCGAGAAAAAAAAACAGGTTTGACATCCCTTTCCTTTGATAAATTCTTCTCCATGCACTTCGTATATCAAACCCGTCGAGAACAGCTCTAGTGGATCGGCCCAACCCAATAGACCTAATGGCTCTTCCATCTCCACCACACCATGATGGTTGGGTTCATGCATGGTCAAACAAACGACCCATCCGGTAGGATATTTACCTCGACAGTGAATCAATTTGGTCAAGGGATCAATGGAAATGACTAACCAAGCAAGCACAATAACAAAGGGTTTAATGTAATTTGCCCCTCCGAGGTTCTTCCATTCCATTTCCACCACACCATAATTTATCCTCCTGGTCTTCGGTTAAAGTTTCAATTCTTCCTTTCTTTCCATTAAACTAATGGAACTAAAGTGTGTGTATAAAAGAAAATCTATCCTTCAGTTATATTAAAACTCATAAAATTTGTCTCATCAAAATATGAGATTCCATAAACACTCATTTTATACAATATAGAACACAAATTAGGACAATCGCCAAATCAAAGATCAAATTTCTTTGCATGATTGTCATAAAATTACAATTAGAATTTAATTTAAAAAATTTCAATTATGAATTGTACACGTTGATTTTGCTAATTGTCATGTTAATTTTAAAACTGTCTTCATTTTTATACTTGGTTTATAAAAGAATGATATAATATCATAAAAAATAGATAAACATGTGAATGTTTTTTTTTAATCTCAAATTATTCATTAACAACTTAAAAAATACAAAAATAAAAACAATGTTTAAAACACACGTAATAATTTGAGATTATAATTAACAAATAAAAATGTTAAAATATCACTTTGAATTATGGGTATGAGGATTAATAATTTATAGGTTTTATTTGACTTTTGGTTGTGCTGGTTTAGACTTAATTTTACATTGAAACTGGTTTTTGGACACAACCGCTATTTTTAATAGTGGTTGCTTAGCAATTTTAAATGACCACTAATAATAATAATAGTTATTTAATAAGACACTCATGAGAATGATGGTTGTTTATATCTGTTATTACCATTACTGATTGTTAATAAAACTACATTTCTTAATAACGATTCAGTTAACTATGCTATTTTCCAAATACTTTTCTCTCCTATATTATTTCTCAAAAACATTTATGAAACTATACTAGTTTGATAAAATATCCGAATAATATGGCAGAGGAATAACATATATCATTACTATAATTGGTTATAAAAAAATAAGTAATCCTAAAATAATGAAGAATCTTAACTTTAATATAAATAATTTTTTAATCTTTAAAAAATTATAACTTTCACCATGAAGCTCTAATTTAGTCGGGTTTTATATCATTGAAAACTATTTCTAATTATATAAATTTTTTCTTATGAAAATACTTTTAAAACAATTATATAGCTAATAAGATTTGTGATTATCATAAAAATATAGCTTAAACTAAACTTTCACAAGATGCATATCATAACCTTATAAAAAAAATCTAAAATATTAATTGGAACACAACAATAATCCAAGCAAGCTCCAATGACAATTTAGGATGGACATATAATAGCTAAAGTTTGAAGTTTAATGAACATACCTTGTAAACTTTCATTAAAAAATCAGCATTATCATGTAGGGATTGATTCACATATCAATGAGCTTAAAACTATACGTGTATAAAAACATAATAATAACAAACATGTTTTCAACATAAAAATAATAATAAAATTCTAGCATGTATATTACGCATATAATCAAACTTACGGTTAATATTAATTCAAAGTTCTAACATGCATGCTAGTAACAAAAAATATTTATGTTCAAATTAAATTGAAGGAGGGTACTAAATTGTTAAAAAGTAATGAAACTTTTATCATTGTCAAAGATGAATTCTTTGTCCTTAAAATTTTATTACTCCTCACTTGTGTAACTAAGATGTTTGCAAAATTTCTCTTATGATTCTAATATCACCATATTAGTTTAGATGCACTTCTAAATAAGGTATTTGAATAAAAAATATGTTTCAACAAGAAAAACCTAAGTTCTAGATTTGAAAGAAGAGTCAAAGCTTAAAATGAGAAGAAAATACTAAATATGAGGTGAGGAAGAGTATGTAAAAATTTGAAAAATTCAAGTTGAGAACTCTTCCTTCACCCCCTCCATTTTATAGTGAATTTTTGAAGCTAAAATGTTGAATTAATAAGAATTAATTCCTACAATTATCAACCTTTGATTTACCACCATAAATCAAGAATTAAATCTAGAAAAACTAAGAGTTCATTAAAATTAATTTTCCATTCACCCATAATCTTTTTAAAACATATTAATTTATAAAACTTTCCAACAATAATAATTCCTGAATTCCTGAATGGAAACCATGAGGCTACTAGTCTTGTTTTAAAAATAGTTTATCATCTAAAAAAACATATAAAAAATGAGCTTCAATGAGGATGAAGAAATAATTTCTTATTACAGGTTCATTAATTTCAGAAAATTTTCTCTTACCTAATTTCCAACAAAAAAGAATGGTACAATTCAATCACAAATACTATTAAATATAGATATTTACTAGTTTTTTGACTCGTACTTTGTTGTAAATCGGATCAAATTTTTTAAAACATAAAAAAATATGAAGATTACATGATTTTTTTGAAGTATCATATAATTTGACAAGTTGGATAATCGATAATAATGTGGCTTGGATTTAAAAAAAAAATGAAGATGATAAAAAACCATATAAAAAGCAAATTGAAACCAATTAATCTATAAAAAATCAAAATGAAATATATCATAAAGACCGATTCAAAATAAAAAAAAATGCTTTAAAAAAAATTCAGCATCACTTTTTTTCAAAAATAAAAAAGAAAAAATAAAATATTTGATTGATTCGGGTTTCCTAGCTTAATTACACCGTGAAAATTATGTTAAAGTAAAATCTAAAAAAGCAATCCCACAAAATTAAAATCTAAAAAATGCAATCCCACAAAAAAAAAGAAGAAATACATTATGAACAAATTAAAAATAAACCAAACGCTTAACAAAAAAAATCAATCAAACATATTCTTTTCTTAAAAAAAATATTCAGGCAATAAAATATTGGATTGCCTTAGAAGTTATGGATTAACCTGTTAAATCTTTAACCTGAATCATGGACTCAATTGCGTTTAATTTTTTAATTTATTTTTGACCTAAATATAAAATAATTATTTAAAAAAATCAAAGGAAAAAAAAAGACCAAATACGTGGGTTTAGTTGCCAAGCATCCTTCTAAAAAAAGAGCCCGGGCGAGTAGGCTTTCCATCCCAGGCTGCATACCAACATCTAGTTTTATTTTTTATTTTTATTTTTTAGAAGGATGAACAACGTGTTATTTATTGTTTATAGAATTAAGCAATGGAGGGATAGTGAAAAAATAGGAATTTGGGTTTTTTTATGTAAAAAACTCATTTTAAACCAATTTTTAATTTAAAATACATAAACAAAAACACAGTAAATATTTTAATAAACCTATTTATATTCTTGAACAACCTGAAAAAAAGCTTAAAAATCCAAAATCAACTCAAACTAAAAAAATTTCCCCACAATCTATCTACTTCCTCAAGTGAGGAGAATGAAAAACAACACCTGGGCGATTAGAGGAGCAGGGAAAACGAGAAGGACCAGGTTTAGAAAGTTAGCAATAGCCATGATATTGCACAACATAGTGTTGATCATTAGAGGAGCAGTGAATGTGTAATGACTACAATTAAAATACCGTTGTGTTCAGTGGTCTACGTATCTGTGAAACAAGAGCGTGCACACACGCATACACACACGAGCAAGCCGATGAAGTCACCGCTTCAAGGCTGTGTCTTTAAGATCAAGGTCTAAGAAATGTTGATTGAATTGACTTGTGTGTGTGTGTGTTTAAGACACATTTGAATGTTGTTATCTCTGTTTTTTTTTTTTTTTTTAATGTTATCATTGTTCTTTGTTCAATCCTGGCAACCGGAGATGTAGTTCTTTCGATTATCCAACGGAAATTGCAGCAGACACATGATTTCTACACCATATTCAACGTCAAAGACAGAGAACACAGAACACCCTCCTTCTCATTACACTTCATTAAAAGACAGAGAACACCCTCCTCATTACACTTCATTATTGAGTACATGACATGGACATAGAGCATAAAGCTTTCACCATGACCTTATTGAGGAAAGGGCATAATACTAGTTGCTTTCAGTACTTGAAAACCGAGTTCGGTTCACCAATCAACTCAATGAACTTGACTGCAACTTTGACAGAGTTGGCGGTGGCCAAATAGCGAGAGTTGGAGCCTGATGTCCCTTGAATTACCGAATTCGAAATAGCACGGAACAAGATATAAGGCACTTCATTTGTCAAAGAAGCCTGCAAATGCAAATCAAAGCACGAACCATTAGTTACCAAATTGTGACGAATCTTAAAATCAACTGCATGCTTTTCTCTCTTTTCCTTTCTCCCTTACCAAAGCAACGGCAGCACTCGATGTATCCACAAATGTGGCATTCAATCTATTGGCAAGGAATTCGCCATATGCTGCATTCTCAAGGTATATATCGGCAGTGGAGCCCCTTCCTCCGAAGACGATTGCCGGCGTGTTCTCTAAGCAATTCGTCTCGTTTATCTCATTTACACACTCTTGCAACTTCAAACCCTGCATGCATTCAAACAGATTAATTAACAGTAAATATAGAATTTTGGTAATAGAGTACGCAGAAGTATCGAATCAGTGGCTACCTGCAGCTCAGAGGCAACCGCAAGCCAGTTTGAATCGACGGGAAGCCACAAAAGGTTCTGTGATGGGTTCCCGGAAGTATACAGTTTTACTTTCTGAAAATCTGCGCTTCCCAAGGAATTGGCTCCTTTCTGTGGAAGATTGAAGTCTCCGAATTTGAGTTTCCCTCTCTTTGACGTGTTGCTCTGCGCCAAAAATACACGCATAAATCACAAAACGTCAGTTGTAGTCCAACAAATTAAAGTTTTGCATGATTTGAACTAGTTTAATTGTACCTTCCATTCCCAATTTCCTGTGAAGGCAACAGACGCTGGCACAGCAACATCACCAAGACGCAACGAATCGCTAACACTTCCAGCACTCCCAAAATGAATGATTCCCCGGATACTAACTAAATCGAACAGAACTTGGGTGCCTAGAACTACATTTGGCTAATACAAATCGGATTAGTTAGTTAATTAAAAACAAGAGTTAACGTTAATTATATATGACTTAAACGGTGATATTAAGAAGAGAGATAAGGGTTCTTACAATTTCACCCCCTACGTTAACAACTACGACATCAACGTCCTTAATCTTTCCAATGTTGAATCTTCTTCCTAATTAATCAAAAACCAGAAAGTTAAAATTATTGCAATATCAAGCTGATCAATATATATATTGCTTATTATATATTATATTTAATTAAGGATAACCCACCCTAATTTAATTAATTAATTAACTAAGAGTGACCATTGTTACAACTCATAATTAAGATTCAAAAAAGGATTTACCGACAAGGTCAATGTAAGGTACATGTGTGCTGGGAACAAAGAAACCAGAATTAAGAAGAGCGTCTTCGCTGGCAGAGGAACTCACAACAATGCCTAAATAAGACACTGTATTGCCATTGATTTTCTTGGCAACCTCAGGTAAAGGGCGTCTCAAGCTCAGCTGCATGGACTGCTGTGCCATGGCCAGGAGCACAAGCACCATCACAGCCAATTCAACTGCCAACATTTTACTTGGCAATCCAGCCAAGGCCATTGATTCCCCTGGAGAAAGGCGAAAGCCAAGTACGCAATGCTGAAATGAGGATAGGGACAGTTTAGAGCTAATGAATGTTGTTGCTTTGTGTGTTGTGGAGCGTTTTCATGGGGCTTTATAGAAACTGAGATTCCAATATACCCTCCCATCACTGCAAAATGGCAATGCACACATTAATTATTATTAATATTTGTTTAAAATACGTGGGAAAGTATTTGTAATTTTTTTATTTGATTTTTTTAATTATTTTTAATTTTAATTTTTAATATTTTATTTTTTTATTGGATTGTTTTACTCTTATGACATTAATTGTGGGTTTAGTGAGTTACCCTGATTGGCTAGATTTTTTTTATTTAACTATTTTTTTTCTTCTCAATTTTATCTTTTAGTATTGAGTTAATTGGTAACTAATCTTATAGTATTTGTTTTGTATTAGGTTATTTTGATCTCATAACCCGAGAATAGTACTTAACTGGTTAGCCCAAGTTAACTCGTGTTGTTTTTGTGTTTTTATTTAATTAAATTGTTTTTAATTTTTTCATTTAATATTAGATCAATTGAAAATTGAGTTTCATAATCTATTTTGATTTGTTTTTTATATGGATATCTTAGTCTCAAGATCAGGGTCACATGTTTTGATATTTTAACCCCAGTTAAACTAAGTTGTTGTTTTTTTTTCTTTCTAAGAGGTTATCTCAGTCTCATGTCCTTCAACATTGGGTTTTGTTTTTATGGGGTTCTCCTCGTTTCATGACTTAGGTTGCGAGTTTGACATGTTAATCTAGTTAACTTGGTTTTTTTTTTTAATTGACCCCCCATTTTATCATTTAATATTTTGTTTGATTGATAATTAGGTTTCATGATTTATTTTGGTTTGATTTTTATGAGGTTATTATGACCTTATGACCTTAAAATAGTGTTTAAATGGTTAACCCATATTGACTTGACTCATTTTTTTAATTATTTATTTTATAAATTTCATCGTTCAACATTAGATCTGACATGATCGATTTGAAATTGAGCTTCATAATTTATTATTTATAGAGTTATCTCAATCTCATAACTAGAGTTGTGAACTTGACAAGTAATCTTGGTTAAATCAGTTCATTTTATTTTTATTTTTTCTATGAAGTTATCTCCGTCTCATGACTTGGATCATAAGTTTGACAGATTGACTTTAGTCATATTTTATGTTCATTTTTAATTGATTTTTTTAGTCTCATTCTTCAACAATGAACTGATTGAGAATTGAACTTCCTTCAACATTGGGTTGATTGACAATTAAGTTTTATAATTTGTTTTCTATGAGGTTATTATAGTCTCATAACTCGAGTTGACTCAAGTCAATCCAATATGTTGTTATTTTAATATTAAAAAAAATATCATCTTAAAAATTCTTTTAAGTTAAACAATGCCTTTACAGGTTGTCTGAGTTGCTTTTAAATCCACAAAGTCAATCAGGTTACATCGAGTTAACCCCCATATGATTTAATTTATTTTTCACTAAAAAAATATTAGTAATATCTTAATATTTTTTTATGTTCAAGAAAAATTTAACCTGACCCGTAGCATAAAACAAGTCAATGGGATCATATAATCATAATTCATGTTGGTTAGTGCCATAATTTTAAGTTATTAAGTTTGATTGATAGTTCGAGAAATTAAACCAGCTTATCTAAATGTAAGAATAAATAACATATAATTAAACAAATTTTTCAATTGTCTTAATTCTATTAAGTTATTTCATCTAATTTTATATCATAATATATTTTATTTCAAAAATATTCTTCAACTATACAACCATATAATTCTTCTTCCTTTTCCTTCTCGTGAGTTTTGCATACAAAACATGAATAATTCATGTTTTATAGCAAATTAGAAGTTAATATGGTCACTAGGCTATGCCAGTGACCATATGGCATAGGCTGGACCTAAGCCAACTTCTAAAAAAACAAGGTTAGTTAGATCATTTTTTGACCCAACAAAATGAGTTGGGTTGGGCTTGAGTCCAACCCCATATATGGACTTGGGCTTTATGCCCAATAGGCCCAGTCCAAACCCAAACTTAAAGGCGTATATGGCCCGCATTGTTTTACCTTAAGAAAATATGGCCTTATTTGACTGCTTAGGGAGTGTTTGTCAAACACAATCTTAATGAATTTTTTATGCCTATGATTTTAGGCTAAGGACGCGTTTGGTAAACACACCATAAGTTTTTTTTTTTAGTTTTAATTTGTCTATATTTGTGTGTCTTGTCAAAAATACCCAAAATCTCAAAAAAAATCTAAAAAATCCAGGGACCATTTTGAAATTATTTATGGGCCCTTCACATGTTTTTCTAGCAATTTTACCCAATATTAGACCGTAAAATTATACTATTAGATACAGACTTGGCATTAAAATTCCTGATTTTTCTCCAAAAATCTCAGTTTTTTTTTTCAAAAACAAATAAATTTTTTATTTTATAAATTTTCCTTTCAGGGATTTCACTTAATATTGAAGTTGTAGACTTATATTGTAAGATACTAACCCGGTATTAAGAATACTCGCTTTTCACCAAAATTTTCAAAAATTCCAAAAATCTCTTAAAATTTTTCCTCATTTCAACAATACAAAAAAAATGTTTTATTTGGTGTGCATGCGACCAGATTCTAAAATTTTTATTATTTTATACCAAAAAATAAAAATTGCATTTTCATCATACTTTGAAAAATACAAAAAACATTAATTAATGGGTATCATAGCAAGTCTGCGGTTATTCATTAGGATTTGGCCAAATTTTCAAATAAATCACTTTTTTTTTTAATTTCTTGAACTTTAGAATAGTGAGGTTTTAACCTGATAAAATAAGAATCTTTTTACTAATGAAGACTTTTCTTAAACCTTAGACATACTTTTATAGGCTTTAGAATAACTAGGTATTAATCTGATGAGACAAAAATCTCCTTACCAAAGAGAACTTTTCTTGAACCTTAGATAGGTTAACGAATAGAAACATGATTTTGAACAAACATCAATGTAACTTATATTTGAAGATGCCCAAGGCTAGTATTTAGACCATGTTCAATTTATTGTTTAGATTTTTAGGTTTCTATTTAAGTAACTTTTTAAGCTCATTTAGTTGTATTCATACAACATTATTTTTTTAAAAAAATCTCCATGTTTGCTCTACCTTTAATAATTTATCCAATTCTCTTAAGGCTTCATCTAGTCTTTGATAGAAATATAATAAGTGCTCTGGTTTTGAGAACTACACCAACCTCTAGCATTCCGTTATTGTAGGCATCATATCAATGTCTACAAAAGAAATACATATATAAAAAAGGATCCTAAAATAAACCAAAGCTTTACTTTTTGGTTTTTGTACAAGTGTTTTTAAGACATGTATTATCCATCCTTACTTCTTTAGGAACTTTATCTTATCCAGTGTACTCAAATCATTCCGATGTTGGATTAGTTTATCCATCTTGTTAATGATGTAATTTATGTTATTTATAGTTGGCAACTTATTGGTGTTGGGTCTTTTGCAATCCTCCTTGCTTGCAGCAATGGCTTGGACTCTTGCTGAAACTAAGATAGGGTGTATTCATATATAGCAACCATCTTGTCACCCAAGTTCATAAAATTTAAGACTAAGTTCATGTCAAGTTTGCCTAATGACATTATACGAGAAGTATCCTAAAGGTAGGTTATAATTATTATATGTATGAGTAGGTTTACTAACTAATTGGTCACAAAGGGTCTTTAACTATTCAATGATCAACCACTAAAGGTCAATATGAGGCCTACAGGGTGTGAAAATCATTGGCTAATACCGTGTCACATCAATATACTAACCATATCCAAATTGACAATCCGCAAGAGTTTAGTGGTTTTAAATTAGCTCACCATGCATGAATTAGAGTTTTGTGAATTAAGGTATGACTTTTTAGTTTTTAGGCTTTCTATGTGTCTATTTATGTTTCTAATAAGTCAAAAACATGTGTTACTTATTATTTGTCTAATTTTCTATAAAAATCATTTATTTTGGTCTCAATTCTATCATTTTAATCTATCCCTAGACTTGGAAGGTTGTTCAAAGTATATAATAATCATTTAAATCATGTATGAGGATCTTTAACAAAATCTGAATAAAAAAGTCTTTGACTTGGCCATTTCGTACCTTATACGGTATTGTATCTCTTTGTTAATAATGAAGTTTTATTCCTTGACTTTGTATCTCTCTAAAGTGGTGAGTGGATATGTATCTTTAAAGTGGTGGGTTATTTCAATATGTATCTCTTTGGTTTTGTACCTTAAAGTGGTGAGAAAAATTATCATTTATGTAAGTGGACTGTTTCTACTCTATATTCATAATATCTTGGTATCACTTACTATGAAGTTAATAGGGCAACCCATATTATCCATTCTCATTACTTATATTAGGCCTATATCATCATGATTGGTGGTGGTGAACCTATATGGATCGATTTAAATGTGAGGTACTACATAGAAACACTAAGAGTGTATATAAACACAGTTCTATAGGGTATTTATGACTTAGACGATGAAGACCTATCTTTAGAAATGTCTAATACTATTTAATCCATTAGAATATAAGGAGATGGTAGATTATTAAGCTCTTCATGGTCAAGAAAGTGGCCTCTCTCCATTACTTGTGTTTACTTGTGTTTTTCTTCGAGGCATAATTATTATCTTATAAAACAAATATTAAATCATATCTGGTGTGATAATCTATTGATCATTCAAATAATCTTCTAATCAATATGCTACTAGTTAATCATTTCACATTCTAAGAAGGTGAAACCACATAATAAGAATTTAATATCGAGAGCAGGCACGTAACAACTGTGGAACATCAAGCATGATGGAGAGAGAGAGAGAGAGAGAGAGAGAGATTACAAGAATTAAAGTGCTTAAGAATAAAATAAAAAAATTTATAAATAAAGAAATAAAATCAATAGTATTGAAACTGCTAAAAAAAACTAAAATTACATATATAAGGCTAATCATCATTCATAGTGACTATGTAACCCATTATATATTGGTACATAGTTTGAATCCTATCAAAACATGAAAATCCTAATCTTATACAATTATTGGTTTAAGGTAAGGAGACTTAATTGAA
>Ga0325414_1006652_pt1 | contig 12277 bp, 12 predicted proteins | sample PopdelMetagenome_8_FD_206183 | JGI IMG/M metagenome (GOLD analysis project Ga0325414, IMG submission 206183) | Populus deltoides microbial communities from Bellville, Georgia, United States - Leaf-PdKOR-R3 | ecosystem: Host-associated > Plants > Phyllosphere > Phylloplane/Leaf | place: USA... | reverse complement strand
CCACCACAATCTTTGATGGTAGAAAATAATATAATGATAACAATGGTAATGGATTTAGTGATGTTTGCACACTCCACAGGTGGGAAGGAGAGAGCTGATCAAGAATGGAAGAAATTATTAGAGGAAAGAGGTTTTCCTCGTGATGAGGTCCTATTTTTTCCCTTGGGCTTGAAGATTGGGCCCGAGTTTGTGGTAAAGCCATTAATATTATAGTTCTGACAATTTAACTCAGCCTTCTACGATAAAAGAATAGTAGATCATCGTCGTTACATGCAAAAGGCTCCATTTTATCTATATTAAGAACTCTTTGATGATTAAATTAGAATCGGTTCAGGGAAAGATCAATTATCTCTTTAAGAAAAGGTTTTTTCTTTAAGAAATAATTGTCATTGTTAAAGAAAAGAGAAAAAAAATTAAACCTTACACGATAATCTCTTTTTCCTCCTTTCATAGCCCCCAGATGCTTTTCTTCCTTATAGGAAAAAGGTTGGCTTGTCCACAAAATATCTATGTCACATCATGATAAAATAACTTTATCCTATCATGATAAAATAGCTCTAATCCATTAATATAAAATATCTTTAATCTACGTTCCAATCAAGATAAAATATCTATGACCTACAGTCCTATCAGGATAAAATATATTTGTTCCATCAAAGGGTCTCTAGGCTCAACACTTGGTTGAACCTAGGGACGATGGATTTGGCAACTCGGCAAACTGATAGGCATCTGGGCTTAGCGCTTGGCTAAGACCAGGGACAATGGATCATATCCCTTTTATGGTCAGCCATTTGCAGAGCAGTTTCAAACAAATGAAAAAAAGCAATATATGATGATTTATCAGTAGCCCCTCAAATCTTTGGATATTATACTCAAAGATTTTCAAAAGTCTTTGCACGTAGCAGGTGAGAACCTTTTTATTTTTTCCATAAGATCTTTATGCATCCCTCCTAGCACCTTTGGGATCCTCAAGTCTAGGTGGATTCTTTCTATGGGTAAGAGGTTCGCCTTGGGGAACGAAACGATGACTAGTACTCAATGTAGCACTCATGTAGCCTTCTCGATGACTAGCACTCAATGTAGCACTTATATAGCCTTCTCGAGATATGTGATGACACAAAAAAAGCGCAAAAAAATACTTTTATTTATAACCTTAGTTGTTTTTACTTTTGCCTTTACTTTTACTTGGTCTCTAAAAAAAACTACTCTCGTGGAGAAGACCTCAAGTTATGTCTTCCTTGACCCCAAACAAACTTGTATGAATCATCCTAAAAATAAATCCTAAAAATAAATTTAAATGATCTTTCATTTTCAACCAGAATTAATGGAGCCTAGAAACACAAGATTTATTTCAAGAAAAAGAAGTGCTCCAGCTCCTGACAAAAAGTTTAGGTTTCAGCCATAACATGAAAACATAACCAAAAAAACTAAATTGCATTTTACCTGCCGGCCCCGTCTATAAATTATACTATTATCTCACAAACTTTTGGATGGTGAACTTAGGCTTGTTGGGAAAAAACAGAAGCTGAGAATGGGATCACAAGAGGCAGAGGCATTTTTCAAAAGCGAATTTGAAATATCGCAACTCTCGCTTGGTTTTGTTGATTCTATGGCTTTAAAGTGTGCGGTGGAGCTTAGACTGGCAGATATAATAAATTCTCACGGTCGTCCAATCTCTCTGTCCCAAATAGCTTCAGGTTTCAACTCTTCCTTCAATCCTTTTCTTTGCTTACATAAATATAGCAATTAAATTATTAGCATTACTATGCATATTATTCTACTATTGAAAACTACAAAGTCATTTTGGTTAATTTAAATAGTATAGGTTTTAAGAGTTCATGGTAAAATATTGGTCAAGTAGTTTTACATTTAGACGTTTTATTTTGACCATTAAAATGTAGCTCAAGTGAAAATTATTTTTCTCCCTTTTCAAAGAAATTGTGAGCCACATGTCTCGACCTAGAGGAGAAGAAATTTTAGGGGAGTCTTTCAATCTTATTTTATGCTATTATGTGAATGTTTTATACTCAATGATGTTAATTGATGGATGGTATAGTAAGTAGAATTATTTGAGCATCTCTTTCCGATTTCTGTTAATAATTGGGTTGATTCTTGAAGTTGTATGAAATATTACCACCATGAAAATCTAAAAAGGAATTGATTTCTTGATGAGGAATACAATTGAATTGCTAGTCCCTATCAAATTTTGTATGTAATGAAATCATAATACGTTAAAAGCTCTTGAGAGATCATAAATCGGTAACTACATACATGAGTTCAAGTCCGGCAATTTTGAGGATTAGAATCACAACAAATGTTAGGCACAGAAGACAATCGAAATTGTGATAACTTTTCATATGAAAGTAGTAGATATATGAGATAGCTAACATTTGACACTGATCTTACCTCAATTAGAGTATAAATTTTGCTTTATTTAGAGTTATAGAACTCCATATATGAACAGAATACTAAGAGGCAGTCAGATTGAAATTTATTGGACAGATTCATTGTCCAACTTCTAGTTCAGTTTGGGATTTGTTATTGATAGATTATGATGCATGTTCCTTCATAATGTTAAAAATAAATGTATTACCTTTGGATTGGCATAAATTTCGCTTTATTTAGAGTTATAGAACTCCATATATAAACAAAATACCGAGAGAAGGTTATGCTGAAACTTACTGGATAGATTTGTTGTTCAACTTCTAGTTCAGTTTGGGATTTGATATTGATAGATTAGTATGCAAGTTCTTTCATGAGGTCAAAAATTAATGTGTTACCTTTCAATTGACATAAATTTCACTTTATTCGGAGTTATAGAACTCCACGTATAAACACAACACAACGTAGCCTTTTTTAATCATTGATGCTAACTTAGGAATTGGATAGTCTCCTAAACCTAACATGAAATTTATTTTGCAAGTGTTCCGGGTACTCAATTCCAACAATCCTAACCTTCAAATTCATCTATCAGTTTTAGAAAGCACATGATCTCTATAAAGTTTTATGCTAACTTAGACAAACTGCATTGCTGGTTTTGTCTTAAATTGCTAGAGGTTCGTTGGTTAATTCTATGATGGTCTGCTAATAATATTCCTGACTCGAGTGTCAGTGAATATTCAACAACGGATAGTTTCAACTCTAGCGTTGGTAAATATTACATAGCAAAAAAAAATGTATGACATTTCTGACTCTAACGTTAGTGAATAAAGTAATAAAATGAATTTAAATCTATGCATGCATATTTTTTTATTTTATTTAAAAAAAATATCATACACTGGAGTTGCATTTCATAGTAAAAATCTATATATTAATTATATAGTGAAATACCTAAAAACATTGTGAAGAGCTCACAAATAAATTCAAATTATACAGTGAATTTTTTGATGTCTGAAAAGACTTGTTTGGTTAGATATCAAAATAAAAGAGGGTAAAAATAAAGGGGTAAGATATAAGGATTTCTTTTGTCAAATACATCCTTGACCCAAAACAAATTGAGATGGATGGGCTTGAGGCCCGGCCTGACCCAATCTCAGCATATTTTTTTTTTTTAGATTGGATCTGGCCCGGCTAGCTGAGAGGATGATGCACGCGTGAACTAAATCACGTGTGGAAGGAACAGGTGAAGGTAATTACCTTCACACTGCCAATTAAGTGTTGCAAAGCAAGAAAAAGGAAGAGGAGAGACTTACCTGTGCTGCTGGGGAAGGAGTCGACGATGGTGGCAGGCTGACCGATTTCCTGTCCTCTGTTCGTTTTTTTTTTTTTTTGTTCTTGGTGTTCCTCTGCTTTTTCGTCCGTTGTATCTCAGCCTAGCATTTCCAGGTCTCCCCCAGTTTCCTCTGTTCTTGGTCTCCTCTCGATTCCCTCAGTTCCCCCTGTTTCCGGTTTGCGTTCTTCTTTGGTCTGCTTTTTTTTTATTTTCCCGTCTCTGGTTTTTTTGTTCCCCAGTTCAGCTGTTCTCTCTACCTCTCCCCCCTGTTCTCTGGTTTATTTTTTTTCCTCTTCGTCCTTCTCACCCCCCCCCTCCCAGTTGCTTTCTTTCTCTGGCTTTTATAGCCAGAGAATGCCATGTGGTTACCCAGATAATAAAGAGCTTATGGGTCTGTTATTGCAGGAGTAACGGTTGGCGACGCTTCGGGCTAGCGGGGAAGGAGAAGAACAGTCCTTGGCTCTGAAAGGATGCCGTTTTGTTCTTTGGTTAATTTCAATTTGCCCCCTGAAGTTCTGTTATTTGGCAATTGGACCCCTATCCATGGAAAATCCCTTTTTTTAGTTTTGCCCCTGGATTAATTGCAATTGAACCCCTGGATTTTGGCGTCATTTACAAAATAGTCCTTGGTTTTCAATTTAAACAATTAAGTCCTTAATTGACTCTACAACTTTTATTTCTTTCAAAATTACCCCTGGAAAAATCAATTAAGCTCCCTATAGTACCCCTGGCTTTTCACTTTGGTCCTTGAACTTTAATTTCTTGCACTTTTGACCCAAATTAGCCCTAAAGTTTGATATTTCTTCAATTAATCTCATGATTTCATTAATTAAACAAATTTCAGGTTTAATTAAGTCCCCAAACTTATCAATTCTTCAATTAAACTCTTGATTTGATTAATTAAACTAATCCAAAGTTTAATTAAGTCTCAAAACTTATCAATTATGCAATTAAGCCCTTGATTTAATTAATTAAACTAATCCATAGTTTAATTAAGTCCCAAAACTTTCAATTTATATTATTTTAACCCAAATTTTAATTTATTCTTTATTCTTTTCATTTTTTCATTTTTCAGTTTTTCATCATTTTTCATTATCATTTTTTTTATTTTTATAAAATAAGATAAAAATAAAAAGAGTAAAAAATTAGGTAATGATAAAGGTAAAGTCAGTTAATGTCCAATTATAGAAGAAGAACCTATTCCAGATGCGGCCAAGTTTTTTGATATGGTTAAAGATTCTAATGAACCTTTATGGAATGACTGCACTAATCACAGTAATTTATCGATCATTGCACAGGTATTCACCATCAAGTCGGATCATGGGTTGAGTGAGGCCGTTTATGACAGAATTGTCAAATGGGCGAGAAGCATTTTACCTGAAAGGAACATACTGAAAGAGAACTTCTATTATGCTAAGTCCATAATGAAAGCTCTCGGCCTAGGATACTAAAAAATGAACAAGTGTCCAAACTTTTATATGTTGTACTATCTTGAAAATGCTGAGTTGATCGAGTATATGACATGTAGGTATTCCTGTTACAAACCCAGAACTAGCACGGGAAAGACTTTTATAGCATATAAAAAACTTAGATACTTCCTGATCACGCCTAGACTGCAGATGTTATTCACGTCACCAAAGACTGTTATACACATGACATGACATCAATCATATGATGTGGTTGATGGAGTGATAGTGCATCCTTCTAACGGTAAAGCATGGAAACACTTTAAAAGTGTACATTCTCACTTTTCAGCTGAATCAAGGAATATGTGTCTTAGGTTGTGTGCAGACGGATTCAACCCTTTCGGGTCATTTGCTGCTCCTTATTCTTGTTGGTCGTTTATACTCATGGTTTACAACTTGCCACCAGGGATGTGTATGAGGTCGGAGTTCATGTTTTTATCTATGGTCATACCTGGTCCTAACAGTCCAGACCAGAAAATAGATGTTTGTCTTTAACTGTTGATTGATGAGTTAACGTAGTTGTGGTCCTTCAGGACTTTGACTTATGATGTATCGAGAAAACATAATTTTCTTATGAGGAAAGATTTGATGTGGACTATCAATGATTTTCCAACTTATGGAATGGTTTCTGGTTAGAGTACACATGTAAAACTAGCATGTCCATGCTACATGAAAAACAACAAGGCATTTACACTAACAAACGGGGGTAAAATGTCTTTTTTTCACTGCCACCGCTGTTTCTTGCTAACAGATCACAAGTACAGAAAGAACACAAGGGATTTTTTTGTTGGCAGAGTTGAAAAGGATGTTGCACCCCCACGTCTTTCTGGTGAAGAATTATATGACGTGGTGTTAGAGTACGATGACATTGTATTTGGTTTCCAGTCCACTAAGCAAAAGTTTCATGGTTTTAGTTTGACCCGCAACTAGGTAAAGTGAAGTATTTTCTAGGAGCTTCCTTATCGGAAGACCAATCTCCTCCGCCATAACTTTGATGTCATGCACATAGAAAAGAACGTGTTTAAGAATATTTTCAACACGGTTATGGACATGAAAGGAAAGACAAAGGACAACATCAAGGCTAGAATGAATATAATATTATTTTAAAACCGTAAAAATATGGAGTTGGTTTTTTATGGGTCACGGGTCACAAAGCCTAGAGCAAGCTTCGCCTTAGAGAAGAATGCACAACTACTGGTCTACCAATGACTTAAGAGTTTGTGTTTTCCTGATGGACATGCCTCAAACATATCAAGGTTGGTTAATCTAGAGGAATACAGGTATGGAATGAAAAGCCATGACTGCCACGTGTTTATGCAAACACTCATTCCATTAGCTTATCGTGATTTATAGCCAAAGGAGATATGAGATGCACTCACGAAGATCAGTCATTTTTTAGAGATATATGCTCTAGCAAGTTGTAGACACACCACATTGAGAGGCTTGAAACAAATATTGTCGAGACAATATGCAAACATGAGATGATATTCCCTCCATCATTTTTTTACTCGATAGAGCATTTACCAATACATTTACCGTATAAGGCAAAAGTTGGAGGTCCAATCTAGTATAGATGGATGTATCCATTCAAGAGGTTAAATATTACAGTTTCAATGTAATTATTAATGTATTTTCATTGTTTTTCTTAAATGAAAATATTTTTTTAATTCGATGTAGGTACTTGTTCAATTATAAGAAAAAGGTTAAGAACAAGGCGCATGTTGAGGCTTCGATATAGTTGGGCTGGGGTAGAACTGGCCCAACCCAACATATACTACATAAACAATGGTCGTGAATTATAATTCACGCCCATTGTTCATGTGTGAACAGTAAGACGTAAATTATAACTCATGTTTACTGTTAACTATGTGAACATAGACAATGAAGAAGAAGGGAAGAGGAGAAAGCTACCTAGAGTGGTGGTGGTCTGGCCGTGGAGGATGACATGCAGTGGTGGCTAAGGTTGTGGCAGAGGCGGTGGTCGATCTTAGCCATTGGTGGAGGAAGAAGAAGAATTTGCAGAGGAGAGAGAGAGTTGGTGTAACCACCAAGTAAGGTGGTTCGATGATTGCTTGTGGTAGAGAGGATAGTGGTCAAGCTAGCAGTGATAATGGTAGTGGCTAAAAGCCATATCGAAGAGAGAAAGAAGAGAGAACTCGTTGCAAAAAAACTAGGGAGGAAGAGGCTGGTTTTTGGTGATTTTTTGGACCCGATTTTGTTTCTTCTCATGCCATGAAATCCACCCCTATTTATAGGGGTTGGAAGAGGGTAATCTCATCTTCACTAGGCAAAAACAATCAACCCTTGATTAAGATGGGAAGGATCTCAATCATTGGCTCAAAGTATGCATCATGAACTGTCAAATTTGATAGTTCAAGACTGCCTAAGTTGACCTATTTGGGCTGATGTCACGTCCTCTGCGTTACCAGTAAGCCAATAAGGACCATAACAAGGCGTAGAGGGATGTCAGGTGATCCATTCCGTGCATGTTTGACAAATTTGGTGAAGATTAGAGATATTAAATGCACCTACCAAGTATGTTGCACGTCCCCCGCGCGGCGTCTGTAGCGATTTTCTTTCATTTGCTTATTTTGGGAGTCGCCACCTAGTATTTGATTGAGGGTTACTAGGAAACCCGGATGTGCTGGTCTTTGTCAGAGATTCGAGGGTAAGGAACTGGTTGTGGCTATGGAAGGTATTATCACCCCTAGTGCACCCTACATGAGGTAAGTTGCTTCATGATTTAATATCATTTAAAAAATTAACATATTAACCAAATTCTTAAGCCTTTAATATATCAGTTATTAAATCTCAAAATAGATGTAGAAACATATTCTTACATTTTCACGGGAAATATAACATGATTTTATTTATCCTTAAAATACTTAATTATATGCAATTTAAACATTAAATTACATTTTTGCCTTTCTTTTGATTTAATGATTCAATAACATACATAATAAAAGTAAAAACACACACATATCTCTTTTTTATTATTTATTTAGACACTCACATTCACATGTTACAAATCCACAAAATTTAAAATAAAACAAACAGTACATTAAACAAATCAAAAATTACAAAAATAGCCTCAAAGCAATCTGGAATTACAAGGAAGGCCTTCTGCAACTGCATGAACATGGTGATGCGTCTCCTCCACGCGCCCCAACCACTAGCGGAGCGTGGGTTCCTGCGCTGCCGCAAGAAAACCCAGGCAAGCAAGGGGTCACTCATGGCTTCCTCCCTTCCTCACCGGTGTGACTTGTAAAACACCCAAAAACGCCACAGGCGGTCGATTTTAATTTTTCTTTCCTTATTTTCATATCTGCATCTCTCCCTTATCCTTTCTTAGTTTCTCTTCAAACCTGTTTTCTTTCCTTTTGTTTCCCCTTTCTTCTTTCTTTCACATAGTTGGTGGGAAGGCCAAGAGCCTGCCGGCGACTGGGCTTCTGTCACGTCTGACCGACGGCGATGGAGGAGAAAGGAGTTTTGTCTGGTCGTTGGTTTCGGTTGGAAATGGGGATGGATCTGTGGGCGCTGCCGTATGTTGGCTACTATTGGAGGCCAATCTGTGGGGCTGAAGCTGAAGTAAATCGAAAAAGGATGAAGACGCTGTTGAGGGGAAGGCTTCGGTGCTGAAGGTCAAAGACGAGAGGCAATGTGGGAAGGAGAGGTGAGCCGCCTCTCTATAAGGTTGAATTAACAGTTGTTTCGGGGCAGGTCTAGTGAGGTGGAGAGTCGTCTGGGGAGGGAAGATGGGGACGACTGTTGTGAAGAGGGAGAGCGGCGGCCTCTCTTTCCTTGGCCGGGGAAGGGAGATCAGGAAGTGTGGTGGGCGTGGCCATGAGAGGAGCTGTGAGGGGGAGAAGGGAGGCTTGTGTGCAGAGGGAACGGGCAGCCGTTCTGTCTTTTTTTTTTAGCCAAATGAGGGGGCCGCCGCTGCTGTGGGGAAGATAGGTTTAGGTTTAGGGTTTTTTTACCTTGCCCTAATTTTCTGTGCAAAATTACTCCATTGTCAATTTTTCTCCGTCCCTTTTTGTGTGTGTTGTCACCTTTATTTATAGGTATAGGTAAAGTGGCTTGGTCCCAGAACATATTTTTCCCTCAATTTTTTTATTTTTTGTTAATTTTAATTTTTTTAATTTTTTTATATTTTTAAAAGCGAACAATATCAACGTCGACTTAACAAAAAAAATCAGTGATTGTAAAATTAACGCGTTAAAAGTTGAACACGTTCAAAATACTTTTGAAAATTTAAATTCTTATGAGATAACGTTGAAAATGCTAAAAACAATGCAAATAAATCAAAAATGTATTTTTTAGGGGTTTTCATTGTTTTTTTTTTGTTATTTTTGGTTTTTTCTGAAAATTTATCAAAAACATGGGTCAAAAATAAGGTAGCAGATGACGTGTCATCTGTTTTTTTTTTTAAACGACGTCGTTTTATGCTTGAGTTAGGGATTTTGGCACAATTCAATTTAGTCCTCCACCTTTCAAGTTATTTTAATTGCACCTATAATTGACCATAAACTTTTAATTTAGTCCAATTTAGACCCTGCCAAACTTCAATGTTAATCCCGAATTTCGGCGCATTTTCTATTATAGTCCTTGGTCTCGGATTTTAGCCCCTAATTGACCATTAAAATTTTAATTTTTTTAATTTTACCTCCAGTTTTTGTCAATTAAACCCCTATAGTTTGGCTCCTTTTGCAAAATGATCCTTGGCTGTGAAAATTTTTAATTTAACCCCTAATTGACCCCAAAACTTTAATTTTCTTGTAATTTTGCCCCTGGTTTTGATCAATTAACTTGCTAAAAATTAAATTTGGTTTCTTAAAAATCCAATCTACTCAATTAAGCTCAAATTAGGCCCCCAAACTTAATTTTTCACCAATTAAGCCCTTAAAAAAATTAATTTGATCAATTTAAAGTATAATTTAGTCCTTGCACTTAATTAAATCCTTCAATTGGACCCAAATTAATTCTTAAACATAATTAAAATTCAATTTGACCAATGATTAAATAAGTAGCCTATTAAAAATTTAATCATGTCCTTGGACTTAATTTTTATGCAAATTCATCCAATAATCATTTAATTTGACCTTGAATTTGTTATTTTTTCTCCATTTTTTGGCATAATGGGGTACAATTAGGTCTTGAATTTCCTCAAAATTACAGTTGTATTCCTCGACCTGCTTTCTTCGCTTCGCCATTTTTTATTTTATTTTATTCTTATTTTTATTTTGAAAAAAAGAAAGTTAAGGGAATAACCTAGAATTGGGTTTTGACACTAGCTTTCATCACCTCTGTCATCACCAATGGCTTGAGATGAGGACCTTGCAGGCAGACTCGATATGAAGCTCTTATGACTCATATCATCCTCTTCCAACTATTAATCATGTAGGGACAAATGAATGTTAGATTCTGAAACACACCAAAAAAGAAGAAAACCTGGCAAGATGACTATATACCTTGCAAATTGGCCTGATAACATCCCTTGGTCATTTTGTCTACTTCATAGTCAATTTTGGTTGAATGTAGTAGGATATAATTTTTCTCATCGTCCGAGCTTAGATGATGCTTGTTGTTTACCTCGTGGAGAGGAGTCTTCCAATAAGGGGAACAACCCCAGATTTGCTGCAGTCCTCCCTAATGATTAACACGATCAAAGAGTTGATGTCTTATCCCGAGTGCAGGAGTGTCGAAGTAATAAATAACCCAGCAAGACCGGGGTCAAACCACAGGGAGATGAACTATATAAATTATAAATAATAATGATGATGATGATGATGATTTAAAGAGGACTTTGAGATGAAAAGACTAATGTGAAGACTAAACAATGATAAAAACAATTATCAAGGTTGAAGGATTCACTAATAGTATTAGAAATAAGTAAAGTATAAACTCTTTTTATTACTCAACTGGAAACCACACACAAAGGAGGTTCCAATCGGATGATTTATCGTTAACGGCTCATTATAAAGTATTAACATGATCATATTAATCATCTTATCTAAGTAACACCATACTTATAAATATCATCAGGCATTCATGTTGCTAGCTTATGTTAACAACAAATCAAGTTCCTATCATAATAACGATGTCGGCCGAAGACTATGAAGGATCAAGCATTTGATGTACCAAGTGTTATACAACACAAATCTAGATTAACCATTTAACAAGCAAGGTATTAAGAATTAGTAAGACAAAAAGATAAAACATGTTAATAACAATCTTTCTTGGATATAAACATTAAAGTCCATGTTGAGTTTATAGTATACCTATTCTAACACGACTAGTGAAACCTTTTCACCTTGACATAATTAACTTAGTTAAACATAATGAACAAGAAAAACATAAATAAACAAGATAAGAACATGATTATGATATAAGTTAACTAAGTATACGAAAGGAAATGAAAAGGCATAAACAAGAGATTAATATAGCATGAAAGAAAACTTGAACATTACAAAGAGAGAAAGCAAGAAGATGATTTCGATTTGAAAAATAAGATGATTAAATACATGGTAAATGCCTCCTTTTATAGGCTAAAATTCAGAACTATTGATTGGTTGACTAAGAAAAAGTTGGTGGTCAACCATTGATTTGGTGGCTAGTTTTTGACATTGTTGGCTGCTAGTTATTGATATTATTGGCTAATTATTGATATTGTTGACTAGCTAAAAAGTCATTGCTAACATCAGAATTAGAGCCCATTAAACCATGAAAGTTGTGGCCAATTGTCTCAGCTTTCCAACAAAAAAACCTAGAGCTCATTTGGACTTTTAGAACTCAAGATATGAGCTAAAAACCAAACAGTATCTGAGCTGCAGGACAGATTCTGACTTCTTAGTTGTTGCTAAGATTGGAACTTGAAAATGGCAGAATTGAGTCTTGGAATCCTCATGAAAGTTTTAGGTATATGTCTTAGTTTTCCATACATATAAATCAAACCTAAATTCAAGGTCTACAACTCCAGTTATGATCCAATAACCGAATGGTATTCTAGTTTGAACCAGCATCTCTTCTCTTAGCCCTTTCTTTGTCTTCTTAATTTCAATAGTTAATCACATCAATCAATTCTTTGAATTGTGAGATA
>Ga0325414_1006650_pt1 | contig 12278 bp, 9 predicted proteins | sample PopdelMetagenome_8_FD_206183 | JGI IMG/M metagenome (GOLD analysis project Ga0325414, IMG submission 206183) | Populus deltoides microbial communities from Bellville, Georgia, United States - Leaf-PdKOR-R3 | ecosystem: Host-associated > Plants > Phyllosphere > Phylloplane/Leaf | place: USA... | reverse complement strand
TCCATGTAGTTTTAGCTTATTTATTATCGTTTTTTCTCTAGTTGTTGTGGTACTGGAGTTTTTGCCATATACCCTTAATCACCATGTTTCCTTCCTTCTTCCAATATATTTCTCCTCGTTAAACTTCCTTTTCACGGCGTGTTGTTGGTGAAGGAACAAATGTATAGAGAAAAAGTTTGACAGACGCGAGGATAGATTGGAACAGAAATGAGGAAGAAGAGGAGAGAAAGCTGAAATGCAAAGAGGGAGGACAAAAATAATATTTCCTTTCTTTGATAACTCTATTATGTTACAACTGCCTTTGTATATAGGCATGAATAGAAAACGAGAGCAGGTTCTCGTGCCTTCTAGATTACAAATATATAGAAACGGTGCGTATTAAGTAAAGTAAAACTTAAGCAAAGTTGAAACGGTGCGAATCCTTGTAATGGTAACTTCTCTTTTAAATGCCTTTCCCCTGTTGAACTTTTTCACGTAAAGCTTACCTGCAACAATTCTCCTCCCTTAATAACCACCTTGTCCTCAAGGTTGAAGGTTGGAAACCTGAGTTTTACTTCATCCATGAACTCCCAGGTGGCCTCCGCCGGGGACAACCCTTGCCAATGGATTAAGAGTTGTGTAGCAGCTTGTTGACCTCTCTTGATCATCCTGCGATCCATGATTGTTTATGGCTGTAACAGGGGTTCTCTGGGTCCGTCTGGTAAGCTTTTATGCACCACCCTATTTCCCACACTCTTTTTCAATAGAGAGACATGAAAGACTGGATGGATGTTTGATGAGGATGGAAGGTCTAGCTTGTAGGCTACTTCCCCAATCCTCTTGATTACTACGTACGGGCCGTAGAATTTAGCTGCTAACTTGTGGTGATGCTGAAGCATTGATTTCTGTTTGTAGGGCTGTAGTTTTAAGTAAACTGAATCGCCCACTTGTAGGACCCTGTCGCTTCTCTTCTTGTTAGCCAATTGCCTCATTCTGTTCTGGGATCGAACTAGATTTTGTTGTACCGTCTGTAGCATTTTCTCCCTTGTTTGAAGATAATGATCAACTGCCTCTACTGCTGAATCTTTGGGAAAATAGGGTATGTGTATTGGAGGTGAAAACCCATATAGTATTTCGTAGGGGGTGAACTTTGTAGCCGTGTGGAAGTTCGTGTTGTACCACCATTCACTCAAAGCCAGCCATTTACACCATTGTGAAGGAACTTCCCCTGTCATACACCTGAGATAGCCTTCTATGCACCTATTGACGACCTCAGTTTGCCCATCTGATTGAGGATGATACGTCGTGGAGTAATGAAGGTTGACCCTTTGTAAGCTGAATAATTCCTTCCAAAACTGACTAAGAAAAATAGAGTCTCGATCGCTTACGATGGTCGCTGGCAATCCATGTAGTTTGTAGATTGATTCCATGAAGGTCTTGGCGATTGTGTGAGCTGTATGCGGGTGTGAAAGTGCCATAAAGTGTGCATATTTACTGAACCTATCTACCACTACAAATATCACTTCCTTGCCCTCTAATTTCGGTAGGCCAGTTATGAAATCCATGCTAATGTCGGTGAAGGGTGTAGTTGGAATTGGCAAAGGCTGTAACAATCCTGGAGTGGCCACATTCTCGGTTTTGTATTGTTGACAAGTTGGGCACTCTCTCACATATTGTCTTATTTGCTTCTGCTGTTTTTTCCAGTAGAAAATGCTGGCCACCCTGGCTGTTGTGACTGTAGACCCAGAGTGTCCCCCCAAGGATGTATCATGATAAACATTTATGAGCTGATGCTGGAGCTCTATATTGTTCCCCACCACTAGTTTCCTTTTCCTGAATAAGCAATTGTCCCTCCATTTGTAATGAGGGTGTGTAGCCGGGTCTCTTGTTAAGTCTTGGATGATGGATTGAATCTTGCTATCCTCCTCCCAAGATCTTTTGATATCTGCTACTAAGGGAATCGACACTGTGGACAATGCTAAGGCATTAAGCTCACTGCTGCTACATTTTCTCTTCCCTTTCGAAATTCAATTTCATAATCGAAGCCCAACAGTTTAGATAGCCATAAATGCTGAGAGGGAGAAGATAGTTTTTGGTCCAGCAGGTACTTAAGACTCACATGGTCTGTTCTGATCTTAAAAGTCCTACCCCATAGGTACTGCTTCCACTTGGTTACTGCCTGCAGAATGGCCAACATTTCTCTTTCGTAGGTGGACAACCCTTGCTGCCTTGGCCCCAACGCTTTACTGATGAATGCTATAGGATGACCCTCCTGCATTAAGACTGCCCCAATGCCCAATCCTGATGCATCCGTGTCGATGATAAAAGGCTTGCTCATGTCAGGTAGGGCTAAAACTGGAGGATTAATCATTGCTTTCTTTAAGGTTTCGAAAGCCAAAGTTGCCTCCTGATCCCACCCCATAGCATCCTTTTTAAGAAGTTTGGTGAGGGGGCGATAGATAATGCCATATCCTTTTACAAATTTTCTGTAATACCCCGTGAGCCCTAGGAACCCCCGTAATTGCTTGATGTTCTGAGGTAATGGCCACTTCTTAATTGCTTGTAACTTTTCTGGTTTGGTAGCCACTCCTGCCTTAGAGATGACATGGCCCAAGTACTCTACCTTGTCATCCCCGAAGACACATTTGCTTTCCTTTGCTACCAGTTTGTGTGTCCTGAGTATTGCAAAAACTACCTGTAGATGCTCCATGTGCTCTGTGTAAGATTTGCTATAAATTAAAATGTCGTCAAAAAAGACTAGAACAAACCTCCTCAAATGAGCTCTAAACACTTCATTCATCAGGCTTTGAAAGGTAGCAGGGGCGTTAGTAAGACCAAAGGGCATCACTAAAAACTCGTAGTGTCCGTTGTGTGTTCTGAATGCTGTTTTGTGGATGTCCTTTGAGCTCATCCGAATTTGGTGGTAGCCGGAGCGTAAATCAATTTTTGAGAACACTGCTGCCCCTGTTAACTCTTCCAGTAGCTCTTCAATTAATGGAATAGGGAATTTATTTTTGATTGTCAGCTTGTTGAGGGCTCTATAGTCGACACACAGCCGCCAGGTAAGGTCTTTTTTCTTCACAAGCACGACAGGGGATGCAAACGGACTGTGGCTTGGTTGGACTGTTCCAGCACTAATCATTTCAGAGATCATTCCTTCCACCATATCCTTCTGTAAACTAGAATACCTGTATGGTCGTAGATTTACAGGTTGGGCTCCCTCCTTTAATGGAATGGTGTGATCTTCGGGTCTGTTAGGGGGTAATCCTGTCAAGGGAGTGAACACGTCCTGGTAAAGATGGAGTAGATTTTGTAGGGCTTCCTTTTCTTCTTCATTGAGATTTTTCCCCATCAGCAATGCCTTTGCCCCCTCTGTTTCCTGTACCAGTAATAAACTACAGAGGCTAATACCTGCTATTCCCCTATTGCTGTCCAGTAACCCACTCATTTGTCCATATTGGACTGATTGTAACCTTACAGGCTCATCTCCCTTTAGTGTCACTCTCTGCTCTTGCCAATCAAAACTCATCCACATACTTTTATAGTTGCACACAATGTCTCCAAGGGTAGCCAACCATTGAACGCCTAAGACCATATCACAAGCATCCAAATCCATCACAAAGATATCTGTCACAAAATAAATACCCTGCATCTTCCAACTGAAGTTTTTGCATATGGATGAGCATAGCATTTTTCCCCCATTGGCCGCCTTAATTATTACTGGGTTGATAGGAGTTTGTTTGCACTGTAATTTGTTGGCGACCTCAGTATTCATGAAGTTGTGCGTGCTCCCAGAATCTACCAAAATAAAGATAGGTAGCTTATGCACCCTTCCTGTCACCCTAAGAGTGTAGCAGCCTGGAACCCCTTTAAGGCATTCATGGAAATGTGCGGGTCCATGTCTTCTGATTCCTCCATCTCCCTCACAGACTCTAATGCACTGTCTTCGTTCTCATCCTCATCCCCCACTAAGCAAATGGAGTAAAGCCTTTTTGTTCTACATTTGTGCCCCGGAGTAAATTTGTCGTCACACCAGAAACACAAACCTTTTGCTCTTCATTCTTCCATTTCAGTACTCCTGAGAGTTCTGGTTGGTCTTCTCGTAAGCTGAGGAGTAACTGGTGTTTGAGGGGTGGGTAATAATCCTGGCAATTTAGAGGGTGGTGTATCGTGAGGGCTATAAGTTTTGTAAAAAGGTGGTGGTTGAGCTGTCCTGTTGTTGTTGTTAACAGGTATGGTGGGGTGTTTGGTTGACTGTTTCTGGAATTTCTTATAGAGGTTAGTGTTTTCTTGCAGGCGGGATAGGTTATAAGCTTGTTTAAGGGATTTTGGTTCGAACATTTTAACCAAATTTTTTATTTCAGTTTCCAGTCCACCTAAAAAAAAGATTAAGGCATACCGTTCATCAATTTCTGCACGATTCCACATAATGTCAAAGTCCTTGATGTAAGTTTCCAAATCGCCTTCTTGTTTCAGATCTTTGAGTTCTTCTAGAGGGTCCTTATGGCCGCCAAACCTTCCACAGATGGCTTCCACATACTCATTCCAACCTACTACCCTGCCACCATTACTGCGCATGAAATTTTGATGCCAATACAGTGCCATGCCTTCCAAATAATAAGATGCTAGTTTGAGTTTTTCAGCGTCAGGGACCTCTTCTATCTCAAAATATTGGTTGCATTTATACAACCATTTATGGACGTCTTCCCCTTCGAAAGCTGGAAAATCACGCCTAGGCTTATGAAACTTGTAGTGTCCCCCATACTACCAATCATTCCTGCCTATCATACCTTCTTGACTGTTGCGTGGATGCTCTTGGTTAGAGCTTGTCTCCCCTGTAGGTAACTGGAGTTTCTGCAATAATGTATTCTGTTGAAGGGAAATACCAGAAATGAGCTCCTCTAACCTTAAAAGTCGGGTGTCGCTGGACAGCTGCTGTTGCCCTTGTTGTTCAAACATTCTGGCCATCTTGTCATTCCATTGGGCTTGTTCCTTGTTAGTTGTTGCCAGTGCTCCTTCTAACTTCTTCATATCTTGGGACCTTGTCTCATGAGCCATAGTTAAGGTCTGAAGATAAAGGCTCTGATACCACTTGGTGAAGGAACAAATGTATAGAGAAAAAGTTTGACAGACGCGAGGATAGATTGGAACAGAAATGAGGAAGAAGAGGAGAGAAAGCTGAAATGCAGAGAGGGAGGACAGAAATAATATTTCCTTTCTTTGATAATTCTATTCTGTTACAACTGCCTTTGTATATAGGCTTGAATAGAAAACAAGAGCAAGTTCTCGTGCCTTCTAGATTACAAATATATAGAAACGGTGCGTATTAAGTAAAGTAAAACTTAAGCAAAGTTGAAACGGTGCGAATCCTTGTAATGGTAACTTCTCTTTTAAATGCCTTTCCCCTGTTGAACTTTTTCACGTAAAGCTTACCTGCAACAGTTGTTATCACTGATAAACAGAACTTAATGCTCGCGAGCTCACCTGGCGAGCATATGCCAGTTTTAGGATTTCAAGATTTGATAAATGTGATCCAATGACCTAAGAACTGACGCACGTGATGATTAACACACCTCCTGTCACCTTGGTGCCATAAAATCATTAAGATGCCATTTGAATTTCAAATTAAATCTGTTCAAATCCCTAGAAATGCTTTGTATTCCTGGCAGCTTCATGCTCTATGAGTATATGTACCTTGGACTCCATGATTCAGCCGATTTTCTTTCCTTTGAACGTCAATTCTTCTTCGATATCTTTGAAAAACTTAGCAAATTGTTGGGAAAAAAAAAGAATAGAATTTACAAGAACAAAGCTAAAAAATAAAATGAAAAATGAAAAAAAAATAATATTTTATTAAGAGTTATTTCAAAAGATCACCTTTATAGCTCTTCTTTGTAAGTATATATGTATAATACTTAAGATTACAAATCTATTTATAAACCTCAACTTCTAGCTAATCAAAAAATTAAACTATTCAAAGGAAATCTGAATCTAATAAGGAATCTAATATTCTAATTAAATAAGAATTCTAATAAACTAGTTTATTACAAATCTTTCTTCATAAAGGATTCCTATATTAACTAGGATTCCTCCTTTAGTTAATATTAAAACTCTTATAAACTCTAAATTCTATCAGCCTAAATCCTAGTTGATATTGAATTTCAACATTCCCTCTCAATATCAATTGTCATCATTCTTCATAGCTCTCATCATATCTCTCATCTTTGCAAAAACATCATATTTGAGTGGCTTTATGAAAATATATGTTATTTGGTCTTGAGTCTTTACATACTTAACTTCAATTTCCTTATTTGCAATGCAATCTCTTAGATAATGAAATCTTGTGTCAATGTGCTTACTTTTGTCATAAAAAACTGGATTTTTAGCTAATGCAATGGCTGATGAGTTGTCCACATAAATCTTTGTAGGCTTCTCTTGTAGTATTCGCAACTCTTTCAATAATCTTCTTAGCCACATAGAATGACAAACACATGTTGTAATAACTGCATATTCAGCTTCACAAGTAGATAATGTGATAATAGATTGCTTCTTTGAACTCCATGTGAAAGTTGTCTCACATGTAGAAAACAAAACCTATAGTGCTATTTCTATCATCCATATCTCCAGCTCAATCACTATCACTATAACAATAGAATAAGCCAAAATCTATGGTATCTTTAATGTATCGTAGAATTCACTTCAAGACTTTGAAGTGAATCATAGTTGGTGTCTCCATAAACCTACTTACAAGTCCTACTCGATAAAGAATATTCAGACGAGTAAATGCCAAATATCTCAAACTCCCAACTAAGCTCTTGAATCTTGTAGAGTTTAGTTTCTCTCATTCATCAATCTTTGACATCTTCACTCCACACTAGACTGGAGTATTCACTTTTGTACAATCCTTCATTTTAAATTTCTAGAGAATCTCCCTTGTAAACTTCTCTTGATTCACAAAGATTCCATCTTTTCTTAGTTTGATCTCAATCCCTAAATAGTAGGACATGATACCAATATCTGTCATCTCAAACTCCTTGATCATTGCTTGCTTAAAGTCTCTAAACATCTTTGGATTATTTTTTTTGAAGATTAAGTCATCCACATACAAACATACAATAAGTGTATCACCACTCTCTTTGATATTTACGTAGATAACATATCTATGGGGGCACTTAACAAATCCATTCTTTAGAAAAATAGCAATCAATGTGACTATACCAAGCCCTTAGGGCTTGCTTCAATCCATTCAAGCTTTTATTTAACTTTAAAACCTTGTCTTCATATCCCTTTACTTCATAACCTATATGTTGCTCAATGTAGATCTCTTTTTCAAGAAAACCATTAAGAAAAGTTGATTTGACATCCCTTTGATAGATTCTCCATCTATGTTGGGCAACAGTGGCAATGATTAATCGAATGGTTTCCAATTTAGCAAAATGAACAAAAACCTTTTCGTAGTCAATCTCATGCTTTTGACTATAGCATTTTTCTACTAACCGTGCTTTATATCTCTCAACCTTTTCTTTGGCATTCTTTTTTTCTTTGTAGATCCATTTGACACCTATTGACTTTTTTTTATTTGGTCTAGAAACCAATCTTCATATGTTATTTTTCTCAATTGATACAATCTCCTCATCTATAACAATTCTCCATTTTGCATTCTTTATTACTTCTTCAAACACTATAGTATCATATGTAGTAAGATGACAATATAGTGTTACATCATCAATAGGATTAATTACCTCATATAAGTCATCAAGGCTTTTCATCTTTCTTGGCAGACTTGGTGAAGTGCCACTACTTGAGCTTTCATTAATAGAAGAAGAAGAAGTTGAGCTCATTGGTGTTTATGGAGGTCACTACACCATTAAACAGTTTTACCGACGGACTATGTCCGTCGATCACAGGAATGAAATCCGTCGGTGAAATAATTATCGATGGCCTCACCGACAGAATACGTCCGTCGATATAACAGTCGTCGGTAAAACCCATTTCCGTCGCTAATTCTGTCGCAAATAAAAAAACACACACCGACGGTCTTACAGACGGATACACACGCGCAAAAAAAAAGTTTCCCGCAGGAACATTACCGACAGAATAAATCCGTCTGCAATTTCAACGGTAATCACCAACGGATGTACCGACGTATAATCCGTTGGTAATTATGGCATGGCTGGTAATTGTTTGGCAACTTTCTGTGAAAAACTGAAGGATACGATCCTTTAGTACATCCGTCGGTATTCATCACCGACGGATATATTCCGTCGGTAATTATAGCATGGCTGGTAATTGTTTGGCAACTCTTTGTGGAATACCGATGGACATTATCCGTCGGTATATCCGTCGGTAGGTATGTAAAATATATAAAAAAAATAGTTTTGTTTATAGTAAAAAACCTTAATAAACAAATAGCAATGGATTAAACATTAAAAATATAAAAGTAATGTTAAATAATATTCATTACAAATTTAATGTGTTTAAAAAACAAAATTAAACTAGAATAGCGGCGGAGCTGGAGGAGAAAGAGGAGGCTGGTTGTTCCCGGGACCATATAGCCAAAAAAAGCAGCACAAGTATCGTCACCCATCTTTGATCTCATCTCCATGACTATTTAACGGAGCTCATCATAATTCATCGAAAGTTGTTGATATTGTTGTTTCAACGCAATAAACTCCTCAGACTGGGTGTTCGATACTGATGGAGAGCTTCCAACAGTTGAGACACTACGAGCTGAACGCAAGTTTTCAGCCGTAATGTTGGAGAGCCCGTAGACCCGATTTTTATCGGGTCCACCAGACGATCCCGTCTCGATCCACAAATCTGGATCGAAATCTAGATGGGTCGACGGATTGTCCCTATATCTCTCCCTCAACCGGCTATTATAGGTCTCCTGAAAATTCCGTCGGTAAAAAAATCATCTAATGCAATTCAAGATGCAATTCAAGAAAATAATAACTTACAAAATAAAATGAATGAACGAACATACCACAAAGTGCTGAGCACGGTTGTCCACGAACTGCTGTACCCCCTTTTGGCGATCTTGACTCCGCACATGCGTCTCTACAAACAACTACATTGGACTCAGTTCACGTCCAAGAGACGCAGCCTGTAAAGAAAAAATAGGTTGAAAGTTAAATATATTATAAGGAACGACAAATTATTTAACGATATATTTCATTGAAATTAATCTTACCATCCGCTTTGCATGTGCGCTGAATGGGACGGATCCACCAGTGTGCATGGTCATCGAACCATGAATTTGCCGGTTCCGGTTGTCGGCGCCGGACTGTGAGCGCCGTGAGAACCGCTCTGAGGTCACGTGCTCAATATATGCCGTCCATATTTCCCCCGAGATGAATGGCAGTTTGAATTCCTGCCAAACCGCCACCTCATTCCATCTTTCAAGACCGTTATCCCTCGCTTGTCTTTTTAATTTTTTTGGGTGTCATATCAAAAATCATACAACCTACTTCCATAGTAACAAATTAGAATTTAAAACATAAAATTATAAAACAAAAATAAATATTATTTTCGATGTTACCTAGTTGCCGCGTGATTCTCCCATACCCTCCTCACAACATTGTTGTCCGCCTTATCCCACTCAAATTTGTTCTGTGTATATAAATAATTCATATAAAATAAGAATAGTACAAGATATAAAATTATAAAAATCATTTATTAAAAATAAGCTGGAAATTAAAAATTTACACCGACCTGAAATCGCCTAAACCATGCATCAATATTAGGTTTCCACTCAGGATGTCTGGAAACCTGGCTCCATTGAAACAATAGAATCTCCATCGACGATTTAAACGCCAATGTTATAGTCCTTGCAGCCTCAATGTTTGTGAACCTGAAATTAAATAAAAGTAGTAATATTAATTAGTTGTTTATAAATTATGTTATAAGTATATAAAAAAAATTAAAACCTAAACAAACTTACATTGAGAGGTTATCCTTCCTTGTGCCTAGTACTTGCTGGTGAATTGACCTCGCTGTGAAGGCACACCGCTTCTGCGCTGTGAAACCGCGCTAGAAGAGGCAGCATCACAAGTTGGCGTAGATTCCTCATCGTGATCAGCACCTAAGGATACATCCTCCTCGCTGCTAGAAGAACTAGCTACAACCGTCTTCTGACGACGTGCTGTAGATTTCATTCTACGCATCTACATAAATTTATACGAATAATTACATAATTAACTTCGATTATTTTAAAAAAAATTCGACAGAGTCTCCCCTATACTGGGGGGTCCCAAGTTATCGATAAAATTATATTACATTTCTAATTTTATTTCACATCCCGATCCAATCATCCTGGATCTCAACCCAACTCATCATCATCAACACAACATTTTATTCAATAACATCATATAATGATATTCAAGTAAAAGAATCAATTTCAACTATGAACATTCATTGTTAAATTGGTACTTAGAGTTACAAACATTAGATTAAAGTCATACATTCAAATTTACGGATTAATATTACATTTCAAGTTTTAGGAGACAAGACTCTTAATTTATAAATAATTACATGGTCAAAAGCAAAAGATAACTAAATCAATATCATTCCTAACACGATCGACCCTAATGGACCTCAAAATAAAAATTAACGTGTACACATAAATATAAAAATGTAATAACAAGCAATAACAATGACATGGAAACAATAACATCCTAAATTAAGATAAACTAATTAAAAGTAATTCTATATATATACATTAACATTTTTAACATAAATTCAACAATAACAATTATAGCAATACAAACAATAATATCATAAATTAAGATAAACTAATTAAAAGTAATTCTATATATATAAATTAACATTTTTAACATACATTCAACAATAACAATTATAGCAATACAAACAATAATATCATAAAATTAATAAATAAAATTAAAAAACTAAAAAACATTACACAAAACAACATAAACACAAAACAAACAATACACAAAACTAAAAAACACTATATCAATTCAAAATAAATTTGGGAATAAAAAATGCTTACCTTAATAGTGTGTTGAATGTAAGATTTTATCTACAAACAATACACAAAACAAAGAACACCAAAAAAAATAATCATAATTAAAATAAAAAAATACAAAGATAAAGAAAAACGAATACATACCTTGGTAAAATCACAACCACCAAAACAAAGAAATCTCTTCAATTTAACAAATAGAAACGGAGAGGAGAAGAGAAATGGAGAAGAAGAGAAATGGAGCCGAGAGAAAAAAATGGACCAAATGGGGGGGGAGTGGGGATTTATATGGCAATTTTTCTAATGGAATTACCGACGGACATTAATTGTTGTCGGTGGCATTAAATTTTATCGGTAATTCCATCGGAAATTAATTGAATTGTGCACCAAAAAAATTTTGAAAATCCCGCCAAACTTTTCGATCCGTCGGTATTCGTGCAGATGGACACGTGTCAGACATGCATTCGCTTCGGGAAGTGTGTAAATCCGTCGGTGATTCCGTCGGTATGTGTGCAGACAGACACGTGTCAGACATGCATGCGCTTCGGGATGTGCATAATCCATCGGTAATGTACATCGGTCACTCCGTCGGTAAACCCGTCGGTGAATGTGGCACAATCTCGTAATTTTTTTTGCAACTCTCTGTGAGATACCGACGGGTTATAGTCCGTCAGCAATTCCGTCGGTGAATGTGGCACAATCCCGTAATTGTTTTTGCAACTCTTTGTGAGATACCGACGGGTTATATTCCGTCGGTAAACCCGTCAGTGAAACCGTAAATTTTTTTTTTTTAATGTAACGCTTTCAAAAAATCTTGAATTGCACTATTACAGCACACACAACACAATAACAAGGCTGACCATTAAAGAAGAATAAATATTTCATGTTTCAAATTATTGCATAATTATAAAATAAGGCTTTATAACATGTTTAGTTAGTTGGAATTTTCATCTTCGTCCTCTATTGAATTGTTATCATCAGCTTCATCGCACTCTTCAATTTCATTATCATCTTCTTCAACAACATTCTTTTTTCCACTAATAGAGCTCAGAACAACATTCAACTCCTCTGCGTCAACATCAACAAGACTATAGTTGAAAACATGAAAATTCGAGTATTCTTCTAAGTCAATCAACGGAGCAACTCGGTATGGTTCAACCAACTCACTAGCTTGAAAGACTTCATCTATCACACTTGTGTCTTCGTTCTCATCCTAAACAACCTCGACACGACCCTTGGGTTTTGTTTTTAAAACGGATAACCAATCAACTCTTGATCGGTCCTTTCTAAAGGAAGGGGTGTATGTGTAATAAAC
>Ga0325414_1006647_pt1 | contig 12280 bp, 8 predicted proteins | sample PopdelMetagenome_8_FD_206183 | JGI IMG/M metagenome (GOLD analysis project Ga0325414, IMG submission 206183) | Populus deltoides microbial communities from Bellville, Georgia, United States - Leaf-PdKOR-R3 | ecosystem: Host-associated > Plants > Phyllosphere > Phylloplane/Leaf | place: USA... | reverse complement strand
AGCAAATTACTAAGACTATATATATACCCGCATACACATATTCTATAGCAGTAAACAGTTGGAGAAGGAGGCCAAGGAGAGAAAGGAAAGATGCAGGTATTTGTGAAAACCCTAACTGGGAAGACTATTACTCTCGAGGTTGAGAGTAGTTACACAGTTGACAATATCAAGGCCAAAATCCAAGACAAGGAAGGTAACCCTTTTTGTTCTTCCCTTTTCATATCATATCATATATATGCTTGTGTTGTTCTTTTTAACTAAGCTTGCCAAAGAAAACTGTGTGTGTAGATGGTCTAAATTTACATGGTGATTAATGTTGAATAGGAATTCCGCCGGAACAACAGAGGTTGATTTTTGCTGGAAAGCAACTTGAAGATATCCGTACCTTAGCTAGTTACGATATTCAGAAAGGTTTGTTTCTCATGTTCGTCAGAAAAATGCGAAGGGCTTCTGGTTTTTTGCAGTGATAGATAATTTTGTGAAGGGTTTTATTGATTTATCGTGGTTGGTGTTGTTGTTTAGAATCCACACTTCATCTAGTCTTGAGGCTTAGGGGAGGAAAAGGATCTCCTAGCATGAAAATTGAGCCCTCCCTGAGGGAACTAGCTCGTAAATTCAATCAATACAAGCTGATTTGCCGCAGGTACGCCTTCTGTCTTATCCTCGATGTTTAATATCCTAGAACTGATTAATGAACTCTTAGCTAGTGGGGCATACACATTGATTGACAAGTTCTTGATTTAGAAAGTTAATATCATGGATGGTCATGTATATATTTTGTTTCATAGCCGGTTGAGATGCATTCCAAGAGTATAATCATCCCTTTTAAGATCACATTAACAGCTTATTTAAGCTAAACTCTCGGGATTAATTAAGGATCAAGAAAGTAATCCAACATGGACAGACTTGTGATCTAGCAGACCAGTACTGATTGTTTTTTAGCTTACTGTTTTGGCTTGCTAGATGTTATTCTCGTCTACCTCCCAGAGCTAAGAACTGCAGGAAGAAGAAGTGTGGCCATAGCAATGAGGTTATGATCAATTGTTTTTGCTTGATTTTCCATTATTTTCTTGTTTTGATTTCATTGTGCTGTCAGGACATGCTCTGATATCTTGTATTTTCTCTTTGCATGCAGCTGAGGCCTAAGAAGTTACCCCAGGGCTAATTAAATATGATTGCTTTGAAATTCAGGCCATCTAGTTTCTACAGTAAAATGCCCCAATCGAGATGCCTGCTTGCTGCTGAGCATTAATAACACTAAAACCTGTTATGGATTGAAATTTAGTTGTTTATCTATGTACTTTTGCGATCTAGCTACATAAAAGTGGATCTAATTGAAAATATTTAGTACACATTGAGGACGAAATTGATGGACGCCAGGCAACTGGTGAACGGCAATATTCAAAATAAAAGGGTCTTTTTGCAATCAATTCAATAAATAAAGGATTACCTTAGCATTATGCAACTTTAAGAAACCGGACCCCCTTTTTCACTCTTACGAGTTTAACTACAGAAACAGAAAAAGGAGTGACTCGCTTTGCAAAATAAAAATAAGAAAACATGACGGATCAAAAACAACCAAAATAAGTGCAAAAGCGACAGCAGAAAGACCACCCAAAGCTTGGAAGTCTTCTGGGATAACTTCAAATCAGTCCCCATTCCACAGCCTCTTTCTCAATTAAGTCCCCAATCCGTATGTCTAACCGTCCTCAACGCATCCCTTAATGATCAACACATTCCTAAAACTATTCATGCTTACATATGTTGTCTTTATGAGCTGGTAACACTTTTTTTACAATTTATTTTTTTTTCTTTTCCGAAATTAAACTTTAACCAAGAAAGAGTTTTATTCGAGTTTAATTATTTTATTTTTTAATATAATTAAATTTCAAACCTGGGATCCTGGATTAACTTTCTGGGTTGAGCAGGGTGTAGCAATTATGACCTAATTGACAATATGCCTGGGCATATATGCAAACAGAAGGGCAGATCGGGGATTTTCTTTGTTAAAAATACATACTAGGGACCTAACGGATAAAAAGGATGTCTTCTGGGGGCTAATATGGGCCTACCCAACCTTTCTAAGACTCCCAAATCTATTCGGGAATAAATCCCCTTCCCCTTTCAATGCAAACCCTAAAAAGTACCCAATTTCTCCAGCTATAAATATATTGTCTCCCTCTCTCTCTCTCCCCTTCGCGAATCTTCTCTGATCCATCGAATTCACTCTATCCTCTCTCTCTCTCTCCAATTACCGCAATTCGCTACTTGCGATTCCCAATCTCACAGCCAAAGAGTTACGGTTTTTGAAGCTGCTTGTTACCGAACTGAAAAGGAGCCGTCGTGGAGAAGACGAGAAGGAGAAGCAGAGGGGTTATTGTAAAATTACGGTTTTGCCCTTGTGATCTCGAAGAGCACAGATAAAAACGAATTCTGGATCCATGCCAAAGGTCTGTTCAAGCAGAAGTTCTAGCTTTTTGATTGCTTAGCTTGCCAACATTAGGGTTTTGTGATTTTGTTTCAAATTACAACTCTTCCATTCCTTCTTGCTGTAATGCGATTAGGTCAGCGAATGTAGAGAAATTCCATCGACTTAGCGTAGTAGTAGCGGCGGTGAGACTTGACCGGGTGAAAATTTTGGTTTATAGGGTAATTAATGTGGCTATTTGTAATTTTTTATGTTACCAGAGCGGAGTTGGTATTAGTACGTGGAGTATCCGCAACAGTAGCTGTCCCATAGGTGCATTGATTGGTTGATGAGGTGTTGATTTACGTGTGCCTTCTGTGTGCTACTCGTCGAGCTTGGTAGTGGTCAACAGTTTCGAAATCTTTAGATATTCTTGAAAGGAAGGGGAAAAGATTGGTCGTTCGATAGTCGTATATGTAGGAGAGGTTTGTGGAGCTGAATATGATCTGGTGCGGTATACTGGGATAGAGGATAGTGTTTTCATTAAAATGGAGGGAGAACACTGCCTTGCATAGCGCATCAGCTCTTTTTTTTTTCCTTTTCTTTTTGTGGGTTTGTTGAGTGTTGACTAGGGGTGTTTTTATAGTCCAGTTTGGCTAGCAAGTTAGTTATGCTACACATGAGCAGTATAACCAAAAAATTGTCTAATCAATTAGCTCATCATTTTCGAAAAGCTCTGGGAGCTTGTTTCTGATAGGTAGTTGTTGAGGTTGTATCATAACTCTGACAAAGGTATCACTAGTTGGATAGATTCCCTAATATAAGGGGCTGTTTATTGAAATTCTCGTCCTATGAATCATATGTGATTTTTAAGCTGCCAAGTCTCCTTGTTGCATGTTCGAATTTTTCCCAATGTTTTGAATGGTGTTTGGAAGGATGGTCATTATAGATTCCCTTGTTTCCCTGAGGTTTAAATAGATTCCCCCAATGTTTACCTTTTCTGTTGATTATAGAATATCCGTTGACTCCTTCAAAGTATAGTGGCCTTAGAAAAGATAGTGAATTGATGTGTAAATCTAATGTGCTATAAAATGACGGAAATAAGCATTGAATGCCTACTTGTTTGTTCAGATGTTGCGTATAGCATGAATTTTTTATGAGTCATGCTATACGTGACACTTGGTGTGATCATTTGTTTAGTCTATCTTCAGCAGCATTTTTGTTATTCAAATATCTTGTTCTGTAGATACTTGGATTGCAGTATAAATTGACAAGTAGCTACTTGATGCTTTCTTTGTTTATATGCTGAAATGCTTTTTTAAAGGCATTTGATAGTTATGAAGCATTTTTCTCTTGTGATAAATAACATGCAGTTGGTGGTTCACCTTCTCATTAATCATTGACCCATGGATCCAGAAAGCAAGAAGTTTGGAAGAGGTAAGAATTAGTTTTAGAATATTTTTGGCTTGTTGCCCCTTACCCCAACCCCCTCTTGATTTTAATGGTTGATGGGCGTTGTGTCCTAGGGTTATCATCATTACTCATTTCAAATAATTCCATAGCTGGGTCATTCTATCTGAACATGGAGATGCAGGTATCTTGTATTGATGTTACAACCTGATGTTACAAATATTTTTGAGGCCAAGTATAATTTTTTTTTTTTTTTTGCTTTCCTCCCAACCAAACCAATATGTTATTATATACTTATACCAGAGCTAACATGGAGATGTAGGTATCTTGTATTGATGTTACAAATATTTTTGAGGCCAAGTATAATTTTTTTTCTCTCCTCCCAACCAAACCAAAATGTTATTATGTACTTATACCAGAGCTGAAACGATAACTCCAATTCTATCATCTACCACATCATCCAAAAGAAAGTTAAGGCCAGCAGTCCTGTACTGTAACTGTGAGAAGTAAAGAGAATATGGTTGGAGGTTCATGTGGGATGTGAAAATTGCTGTAAATCTTATTCAAGAGCATATTATGTAAACAAATATATAAGACTAAAAGATTGTAGGTAGAATTGATTATTAGGTGGTCTATAACCATAAATTAAGTATATTTGGCCAAAAATGGAGAATGATTATTAAAATATTCATGGGCACTTCTGAAATTCTCCATTTAGAAACATCAAATATAAATCATCTTCCAAAACGGTTTAAATTCTTTAGGAGAGATGAAAAAACTAGTTATTTTTTTAGCAATGTATTGATCACTGACTTGGTAATGGCTCATCTCTTAATCATCTTCGTATAAATTCATTCATGTGATTGTATGTAATGCTTGCACATGCAACTGAGCTTTATCTCCACCCCCTTGTTTTTATGAATCAAGAAAAAAACTCATCTTACCCCCATTCAGACTTGTGCATTCAGTTGACCTGCTCAATTTATCATTTCTAAATATTTGAAAAAGGAAACACCAGATGTCAAGCTGTCTTTATTTATTCAAAGCAATGCAAGTATTTTTTTTTTCCCTAATGTCATTTAAATACAATAAACATCCTTCATCTACTTGAAGAAGGGAAAGGGACAAGAAGGTATTCATGAAGAAGGAGTTCAGAATGTGAAATGAATATATAAGTGAAGCTTGGAGAAAAACGTTGAGGTTTACTTGATATTTTGTTGCATACACTGATGAGATGGTGCCCTTTTGAAACTTCAGGACCAAGAGAGCTGACTGGTGCCGTTGATCTTATAAGTCACTTCAAATTGCTGCCCCACCATGAATTTTTCTGCAAGAGGTCACTTCCCTTGTCAATTGCAGACACACATTATCTTCACAATGTGGTGGGAGACACTGAAATAAGAAAAGGAGAAGGGATGCAACTGGATCAGCTTATCCAGAATACCTCCAGAGATAGTAATGCACACATAGAGCCCTTTGACCTAGATGTACTTAGGGAGGCCTTCCAACTGAAGGAAACTACTCCTATAGATTTGCCTTCTGTAAGAAATCTATCTTGCCTTGAATTTTGTGGGTTTATCAGTCACTTTAGTTTAGTGTTGCAAAATTGGCATTGGCTCATAACACCAATGTATTTTGACATTTAGTAGTATTTTGTTTGGTGTCCCAATGTATTTTTATTTAATTTTTTTTTCCATCCTCTTTAGGCAGAGAAGGGGACTCCTACCATAGCCGGGAAATCAAAAGTTGAGTCCAAGGACAAGGATAGGAAGCATAAAAAACACAAAGAGAGAGATAAGGAGAAGGAGAAGGAGCACAAGAAACGAAAACACCGTCATAAAGATAAAGATCGAAGTAAAGACAAAGACAAGGAGAAGAAGAAGGATAGAAGTGGACATCATGATCCTGGCGCTGACCATTCCAAAAAACACCACGATAAGGTTAGAACTTACTACTTGTTTGCAGCTACTGCTTGAACATGACGGGGCCTATAAAATTGTAGTTAAATTTATAGACTAAGTTACTTTTGTATGGTGTTAGGCAACTATAGTAAACAGTTCAACTTCTCACGTGCACAATAACTCAAATCTCTATTCAAATAAATGTCATATTCACCGTTGACAATTAAAAACTAGGAAATTTGCTGATGGCTAGTAATGAACTGCAGTGATTGGTGATTTTGACATTAAATGTCTTATGCTCAATGTCATTGCCAATATGGACTTTGTTGTTGTATGATTTCAGAAAAGGAAGCATGATGGAGATGAAGATCTCAATGATGTGCACAAGCACAAAAAAAGTAAGGTAATGTATATCTGTTTGAAGTAATGGTGATTTTGCAGTATGTCCAGTCTCATCTCTCTCGTTTTTGTTATGAATTACTTGGCTGCTTTTCGTTTCTTAGTCCCCTGTTCTCCTTAAATAAGCTCTCTGTTTTGTATTTTATTCTCTTGCAGCATAAGAGCTCAAAGATTGATGAAATTGGTGTGATAAAGGTAGCAGGCTGAAACAGTTTCGTACTATAGTTCATTTTTGTTTGAAGTGGTTGTTGTTGACAGTTTGGAAGGGGTATTGACTTGAAGTTGTCCATTGTTTTGAGGTAGATACTTTATCAGAATATGATTTCTATCCTTCTTTTGATTTGACGTATGAAAACTAATTTTGTGAATGTGTACCCATCAAACTCCAGAGACTCCTCCAAAATAAACAAGTAACAGATTTATATTGAATCATTCCACTTGCTCAAGCTGATTTAAATCATTCCTCTTTGAAAGAAAAAAAGAAGTTCTCCTTGGGCATAATCTAAAAAGTTTCGTGCATAAATAATAACCATGGATGATTTCTTGTGAGGTACCCAAACAAAGTAGCCTCTCATCCTCAACACTGTGCATGCTCTTTCATCTCCAGAGCATTACTATGTCGTTTAGTAGCATCAATTATGTGATATAAGTATAGCGGTGATAATCACTTTTGTTATTTTTCATCATTACCATTAAGGTGTTTCTTATGTTTTGTTCTCATTTTTATGCAGAGTAGGTTTTGAACTGACTGAAAATGTGAAGATGGTGAATTCACCAGACAAGAACATTTGCATGCCAGGTTGAGATTTGCTGAAAATGGAACTTTGTATCATAACAATGGTCTAGTATAGTTGGTGGTAATAGGGAAAACTTCCCTTAGTTCTTATGGTGCATTGGATATTTCCTCGTGTACACATTATTGTAATCATTTCTCCATTTTAGGGTAGTCCAAAGCTTAGTTCTATAACCAGTTTCGTGTAGAATTTCCTGCTTTGAGCTGTAGGAAGAACACGCTTGAGGATAGAGATTGTGTATATTGATTAATTCCTTTCTTCCCCCGTGTTTTGTGGCAACAATTGACATGCTTCTTAGTTAACCAATAGGATCTTAATGGGGCTAGGGTTTTTGCATGCTGTCTTGAATGTTCTCTTCATTCGGGGCGATATTCATGTAACCAAACTGCAGAACTAGGGGAGATTATAGCTAGGAAACTGGGGAAATTTTTGTTATTGCTGATGATTCGTTTTGAGGCCAACCAGGGAATGATACTATCTTGTAATATATACGAGCAAAATGGGATTGAGTGGGAATTCAAAGCTCTTAATGATCACAGAATAATTTCGGGACTGAAACTCATTGATGATTGATTGGTGTGAGCTGTGTTTGTATCCTAGCAAATCCCTAAAATGTGTCAGTAATGTTATCTACTCAGATAGTAATTTGATTTTCATCTTGTTTTCTGATTCTTTTGAGAGCAAAACTCAGACTTGTAACTGTTGTTGGTGGCTTTGCTTCTTTTTGTTGTTAGACTTGAGCATTACCCCTCTCTAACCTTGGCCACTTGAAAGCTGAAAGGAGTCGAAGAATAAGAACATGCAACTGTTCGCGTTAAAACTCCATTTATTATAGTTTATATTCTATTATTTATAAATTAATCTCACGTTATTTATTGAAAAATATTAATTTATGTAATACTTTATTTGTGAAAAATACATAGAAAGAATGCATCAGACCACACGACGTGCTCCTGTGCAAATGTATTTACTATTATCATGCAGAAACCTGAACACATCTGCAGCTACTCTTCCATTTTTCTAGCAAAGCATGGACGGGAGCTTGTGTTTTCCAACAGCTTGGTCATCTTCTCAGAAGCTTCTGCCCGCTGTATTTTCAACTCTTCATTTCTTCTCAGCTGTAACTGTAGTTCTTCTTCCAACATCTTCTTCTCCGCCCCCTTCAGATCTGCATCGAAGACGCTTTGCTGATATTCAAGAATCATACTCTGAATTTCATGCATTCCAGCCTCTCTGATTTCTAAGAGAGTTTCCTTCTCGTGGGTTACAGCCTGAAGTGCAAGTTCCATTTCCTCCACAGATTTGGATCCCTTCTGTATATCCGTTTGTACAACTTGCATTTCACTCTCTATCTTACCCATCTTTTTACTCAAAACATCAAATTCTTTCTTTATAAGACCAAGATTTTCGCGGGACAACTTCATTTCATTCTGTATCTTGGTCTTCTCTTCCTCGGACTTCAATAACTCTGTAGCTTTACCGCCTAATTGCCAATTTCTCTGTGAGGTATCAACATTCTCAAAGTTATCTATGGGAAAAAGGACCTTTTCACTCTCCTGTCTCTGATTCTCCTCCATGAGTTTGGATTTCAAAACTGACAGTACGTTCTTCAATTCAATTTCAGATTGTTGAATCCTTCCCATGGTGGCCTCAGATTCTTCCTTGCAAACTTGAAGGCGAGCCAACTCTTCTTTCTTTTTCTCAAGATAAGACGTTGAAGCATTTACCCTTGCCTTTGCTCTGTGTTCTCGCTGTTCAAAGTAAGCAATTGATGAAGCAAAACTTGACACGGAATATCTCAGTGCTGATAACTTCTTATCTACAAGAGCTCTTTTCTCTTGCATTTCTGAGGAAAGTAGCTCAAGGGATCGAAACTCTTCCTGTTTTATCTGAAGCCCTTCTTCTGTTACTTCAATTTCTCTCAGAACTTTATCAAACTCAATGAAAGCTTGCTCCGCATTCAGTGGAGATGCAGGAGACTGAAGACATTCCTCTCCATCAACTTCCATTAGTTTCTCTCCAACTCTGTTCTGTTCATCAGAAGAAAGCAATCTTCTCAGTTCATCCCTCTCATGCATAGCTATCTCATACAAACCCATCAGCTTTTCATTTTCTTCATGCGTTTCCATAAGCTGCTGCTCTAGGTTCTCAACTGTTTTCATCTCCCTCTCACTTGCGTTGGCAAGTTCAGGAGGACTATCATTATCATGAACTTCCATGCCATTTTGTTCACTCTCATCATCATTCACGTTCTTGTAGTTACTTTTTGAAGCTGCCCGTTCATACATTTCAATGAGACTATTTTTTTCCTCAATCAAAGCTTTTAGTTTTGACTGTAGCTCCTTGTTTGCCTCAATAAATGTTTCAACCTTCAACTGCAGCTCATTATCCTCCGTAGACAATGTAATAGCTTTTTCATGAGCTTCAGCTTCTTGTTGACTTGCTGCGGCAATGGCTTCAACCATTGTTTTGAGCTCCACATTGACAACTGATGCATCAGTTGACAAAGGAAGCTCAAGTTGCTCTGTTTTCTCGTTTGTGGCTCTAAAAAATCTCTCTTCTTCAAGTTTCATCATGAGATCATTGACATGCCTACAAAATAATCTGGTCAGGCAGACAGCATTTCAAAATAGTACAGTACATTCGCGCATACACACTGCTTATTAGGTATTTGAGTCTACATAAACGTACATTCATCATCAGCTGTGTAATCATGCTAGAGGTAAAGTAACCAAACTTGTTCATTGAAGAATTAAATCAATTGACAGTTTGAAAATTTTATCAAGTGAAAGAATTAAGAGTCAATCATTACCTTTCTAGTCTTTCCTTCTCTTCAAAACAGAAACCCAACTTCTTATGGAGCAAGTCAATTTCGGCCTGGTTTTGAATAACCTATAATACATAAATAAAAAATCTGTCACGTGTACCTTGTATCAAATGAAAGCCGCATAAAAGTTTGTGAACAAAGAAGCAGAGTGGCGGACCTGTATGCGAAGGAATTCGTTCTCCTCTTTAGTTGAAGATTGACAAGGTGATCTTGGTTCCTGTATCAACAATAGTTATTATTTATATCCATGAAGTCTTTGGTGCTAAACCATGCGTGAGTAATACAAACACCAAAGCATACATAGTTCGTAAGATAATTCAAAAACATACACCAAGCACTTGCCATTATAATATGATTATCTAGAAACAAAATTGTAATTTCAAACTGAATCATTCTAAAATCAGGAGGCTGAATTTCTGCTTTTCTTTCTCTTTGTTTTTTTGGTAAAGATGATGGTGGATCCAATCAAGAATTCCTCAACAAAACTATCGTTGTAACATCCCGGGGATGGATGAAAAATGCAAAATTCTGAAATCCACAGTGGTGAATACAATATTCTCTGAATATCATATTACAACGTCATTCATTTTGTGCTACAGGAGAGAAATACCATCTAGGAACTTCCTGATGCCTACGCCTGTGCACATGGCCCCCTCTTGTTGTGAAATCAAATTTAAGTATCAAGCAGTCAAACTACTAATTATGCAAGCAGTTAACCTGAATTTGAAGTTTGAAATATAATTATCTCTACAATGAATAAATAGAAATGCAACTACTGAAATCATACTATTTTAAAAAGTTTTTGAGGTGAAAACCAAACAAAGAACTCTTGCAACAATGAAGAAGAAATTAGCACCATCGTCACCAGACTTTCATGAAAGAGTACAACCCATTAGCTTATTTTACATCCCATCTCAATAAATGTAATCAAACTGATACGCTAAGAGTTAAATATATTTGCCAAAGTGGTTGCACTGTTGTGAAAAATGCTTTGGAAGATACATCTGCTTGAATTGTACCTGACTCAAAATTGGTGGATCATCATGTACTGCTGCTGTCTCCATGTCTAAGCTAGTTTTCTGTAGTCGAAAGAAATTAAAAAACTCACAGTTAATGAGAAAAAAAAATTCTAAATGTAGCCATGCATTTTCAAAGTTCACAGTAAAGCTTTTGAAGAACCTGAACTGCCAAGGAATCTGATTCATGCATAAGTTTCCAATCCAGTGCTTCTAGTAACTGCATATACAATCAGAAGATGTTTTAGAAAGGATAATTTGACTGAAAACAGCTTAAAACATGTTTAGACATTGTTCCTCTACCTTATTCTGTAAGACCATGATTTGTTCATTCATCATCACCCTTTCACCTTCCTCACAAAATGACTTTAATCTGTGAAGTATAGCCGAAATAAGTATCCCCATTTAACGGGAAATGATTTCAGAATATATCTTGGACATAAAAATATTACTTGAAATCTGTTCTTTGCAAACAAAAGGCTATAAAAAGAATATTCATGGCCCAGTCAGGTGCATTCCTGTTTTATCAGGTTCAGTTAGTTGGAAATTACTGTTTATTGCTAGCAGAGATGTTTGACCTTGGTTTTAGTTGCTAATATTATTAACTTTTTTTAGCCTAATTTTGACATAAATCTACATCCAGCTCGAATTTCATTGAATTGACAACCAATGTATATGTATCGAGACCAATATAATTTGCTACTTTACTGAGAAAGAGAGTTACAGAGGCTGAAAAAGACATGCCTTCTAATTTCTTCCTTTAGACGCAAATTTTCTGTGGCAAATCTTGTGACTTCTTGGTTGCGATCAACCTGGGTTCGTAAAACTTCAATTTGCTTCAGATGCTCCTCCTTTTCTTTCAACAAGTGTGTTTCAGCTGAAATCTTTCCAGCAGAAACTGCCTCTAGCCTCTTAACTCCTGCCTCTCGGAATCGTAGTATCATTTTTAAGCTTTTTATCTCATCCTCTCTCTGCTTGGTCTAGTGCATTCCAAAAAAAAAATCAGAAAAAATTTCAGATCATTTATTAAATCCAAGCAATATGTTTCGCACATACCAGTTGCATAACTGCTTGATTTTCAGCTGTCAATGCCTTCAAAGCTATGTCCTTATCCTTTTCTCTTCTAAAAGCCCCGACAAGGGCAACTTCATAATCTTTCTTCTATAAAAGTACAGCACAAAAAGAATTTTAGCTGAGAGTCATTCAACAATTCTGTGTTAAATAGTCAAGGTCAAGAACAAGCGGCCGGTACCTGAGACATCCTATTTTCAGACATAAGCGGACTAGATGATCCATGAAACCCCTCCCACTTAAAACTTCCAGGAGATCCGAGAAAGCTTAAGGATGAAGTATCACTATCTAGATTTTCAGCTCCCCCATTGACTAAACTACGCAGTCGGGACACTTCTTTCTGAAAGTATATGAACACAGATGCAATCATAAGCAGTCAAGACGGAAAACCTAACCTTGTCGCTTTCCTTGGAACAATATTGAGTTATTTTAGGTAACAGTTATCTAATAATGTT
>Ga0325414_1006646_pt1 | contig 12282 bp, 5 predicted proteins | sample PopdelMetagenome_8_FD_206183 | JGI IMG/M metagenome (GOLD analysis project Ga0325414, IMG submission 206183) | Populus deltoides microbial communities from Bellville, Georgia, United States - Leaf-PdKOR-R3 | ecosystem: Host-associated > Plants > Phyllosphere > Phylloplane/Leaf | place: USA... | reverse complement strand
TGTATTTTTTGCAGTGGAATTTCAATATCTGAAGAAAGAACTGCAGGCACTAAGGGGAGCCTCTATGCGTTTGCTTTATAACTGATTTATCAGCTGGGGAAGCACTTTCGGATTTTCAGAGTAAGTTAGCAGGACAAGAATAAAATCTGCCATGAAATGTAATTTGCTTTCTATGGTGGAAATCGTCAAAATAAAGATGTTTCGAGTCATGTTGTAAGAATAAAATCATACCATATCGTTTAAATGTAAGCTAGATCTTCCTAGCTAGTTTAAGTTAACAGTTTAATTTAGCTCATTTGGATGGTTTGAATGGTGAATAATATACCCTTTTAAAATATCCTTCATTTGCTTGCCATTAGACCAAGCTTTGCTTATATGTTCCCACTTCACGTTCCAAGCATATCTCTAACCAAGATTGGAGATCAGACCTAAATTAAGGTTATAGAAAGACTCATAATAGATGTGATATTTTTTAGAACAGTCTTATCGGATGTCATAGCATCCGATGGGTGCGAATAAATATATAAAAGATTAAATCATGACTGGATTCGGTTAACCTTGGACCGCCAAGTTTATGTAAGAGGTAGGGCAAGGCACCTGCATGTGTAAAATATTGGATTGCATATGTGTGATGCTATATACAGACGGGAATTAATTCATATAATAGGCAAGATTGTGCATCGGTGATGATGACGAGACATTGGAGAAAGCAAGCTCGAAGTTAAGAAATGCTTGCTATTGATTTGTATGATGGTAAAAGACAATCATATGAATTGCAATATTTTGGACAAGTACCTCAAGATCTCACTTAGAATGTCTCATTCATATAGTCAGATCTAGAGTACTTGCCCTTTTTCCATGATCTTTATTCCCATCCCCTTCTCTCTTCAATCTACTAAGCTTTGAGGATGAGGGAGAGTACAAAGAGAGAGATAGCTCACTGTTAACTGTAGTACTGTCCTCCAAACTTCGCTGGTTGCTATCATGATCTTTTGTTGGTGTTAGCTTCAGAGACAAATCTAAGTCAAGATTGCAATCTGAAGCCTTTCTTTTCAGTGTCTTCCACTCTTGTACTGTACTACTTGTTGATTTTGAATCTGAAGGCAGAAACCTCTTAAAATGTGTACTACTACTCTCCCCTACTTTGGTTTGCATTTGAGGTAGCACTAGAGGGCTAACATCAATGAGGCTTGGACTTGGTTGGGGTTGCCAGAATCTATTATTGTGCAATGATTGTGGCAACTGTTGATCACCTTTAAGCTCTTCATTTTTCCATTTAGATTGTGCAATCAAAGAGGAAGCACCCATTTGGAACTTGCCAGAATTGGCACTCCAGTTGCTATTGTTGCTGCTACCAAAGATCCTCTCAGCCACTGTTCCATAGGATCCTGGTCTGGTTCGATCGATTACACACCGACCCACATGAGGGTTATAAATAAAATGTTCACGAGCATTCCAAGAAGCATCTCCATACCTTCAGAGAAAACAGGAAGAAAAAATTTTATGGACAAAAAAAGATATTCTTAATTTATCAAAATAGAGAACAAGAATGCCTATAGATTGCATATTTGATACCTGAAGCTGGAATTTTGTCGTTGGTACTGATTATATCCTTGCAGCATGGGAAGTTGGCTGAGGTTATAAATATTGCGATCTCCACTTTCCACAAGATGCCTATGATCAGCCATGCCTGCATGTAATAAAGGCCAGTACTTCTACGGATCAGAGCAAAATGAAGAGACCCTAACTTTATCTATCTTCATGTTTCATCAAGTCAAGAAGAAGAATGGAATGTAAAGGGCTTAATTACCTTGACTTGGATCATCTACCTTCTTGCTTCTATACATCTGATTAGGATTCCAGGCCAAGAAGGAAAAGAAAAAGAAAATTAGAACTTGCTGAATCACCTTATGGTATGTATTTATGAACTGCAGTCAATAATATATTTCCAAGGAATTGTTAGAAAACTAATCCTAATTCTTCAATAAAACTACCTGTAGATGGCTCTTGACATGAGCAATGCTAAGTCCATTAACATTCATCAGTTGAAGAACCAGTTTAGGAGTCGCTCCTGCACCAAGAAATTAGCACAAAAAAAAATGATAATAAGAATTTTTCACTTGTTTTTACAACGTCAATCCATAAGACTGAAGAATTTAAATCTGAATTTATGACCGTCATGAGAGGATTTCATTTCTTGAGAATTCAAGCAAAAATATGGTATCTTGACTTACTTTCTTGGCCACCAAGTCTTTCCACAGCTTTAATAAAGCAAAGATGAAGCTCAGGCGTCCAACGGAGCCTTGGCAGCTTGGATCTAACATAGGGTCTTACTGAAGACTTGTTTTCGCTTTCTTCGACCGTGCTGTTGCTTGAACTTCCTCCCTTTTTAGGCCTACTTTCTTCTTCATCATTCTCTCCACCAGCACTCTCATCATGATCTTGTAGAGAGGCACTTGTTTTTGAACATCCAGTATGGTTGCTTTCCTCCATATGATCTTTCCTTTTGACTCCACTCCTATCTTTCTTCCCAAATCTTAGTCTAAACTTTCTATTTCACCTGACAAAGACAACTACATAGCAAGAGATTTTAGGGCTACAGACAGATTTACAAAGCTAAAAACGAAATTGGAACTAGGGCCCCTATGCAGGTGACCATAGTTAACCATGTACCTTCTCACCTCCTACTCCGAGATAGGAGAGAAAAACTGCTGTTCAGAAGACACGAGGCATCGATTTTGGTAATGAAAACTCATCAACTAAGCAAGACAAAAAAGAGATGCAGTTCTTTGTGCAAAAAGAGGGGATAGGAACCCTAGATCTTGACAAAGAAGATAGTCTCTCACTCTCCCTCTCCCTCTCCCTCTTGGGACATGTAAACAATTATTCACCTAAATTTTTGTATGTTCCATTAGATTATTAATTTATATTATATGATACGGTTTTCCTCTCTACTTAACATGTGATGTTGTACATGTATGCATGGATGTCATGCAAAGCAAGAAAACAAACCAGCTAGGTAGAGAAGCCTTTCTCGTGTAAAGAAAATTTCCCCCCTTTCGTTCTGACCCGTATGTGGGCCTCAATTGTTAGAAAAGAAAAGAAAAGAAAAGAAAAGGTTGTTGGAATTTATATCAAATTCCTGTTCTCAAAAATATTTCAATTTTCCAGTTTTATTAGTATTATAGTATTTCTTTTCGTATAGAGTGATTCTTTTTTAATTAGTTTTTCCTTTTATCTACAAAAACTCTTGAATATTGGATCCAAGGGGGAGAGATCTTTTTCTTGGTGAAAAAAAATAAATAGTTAAAGCATATATAGAAGGTTTTGTATTAGTTTTTATGAAGTCTTTTGAGATTTCTAGATTTATGAGATTTTCTCCATCGAGTTTTTATTTGTAAAGTTGTTTTTTTTTTTTTAAGGATTTTGTTGAGAAGGTTTTTTTATTGGCCAGATTTATTCATGTAGCTATTATTATTATTATTATTAATGTCTTGTTTTTGGGTCATTGTAAATTAACCCATATTGTTAGAAATTTGTGGGATTTATTGTGTTTTGCTTGTAACTAGATTTGTGGGTATATATATGCTATGCCATGGACCGGAACATCTTTTACTAAGTAAAAAGAAATACGCTTGGGAGAAACAAATATTTTTTAAAATAAGTAAGAAAATGACTCTGAGAAAAAAAAAAGAATGTATAATCTAACTAGATAAAAAAAAGAAGATAACGATAATTAATGGACAAATAAAAACAAAAAAGAATTATTGGAAATTGTAAAAAAAAAAAAGAATGGTCACCAAAATGTAAAAGGTGTCGAAGCTAGAATTCCATCCAAGCAAATGAAAAATAAAAGAAAAAAAATTGAAAAAAAGAAAATTGATATGAGTCAATTTAAGTGAGCATGCTAAATATACAAGTTAGATCATAAGACTGTAATAAATTAACAGAAATAAGATAAAAAAAAAAAAGAAGCTAAAGTTGATTTCCAAATAAATCAAACGTAATATTAAAGAATAAAATTAAAAAGAAAACTGAAGAAAAATAAGTTAATTAAAAAAAGGACCAAAGAAACAACTAGTATACCAGGTAAGCCAACTAAATACTGTGTTCTAAATCATGCAAATAAAAAAACTCAATAGAAGAAAAACCAGAAAAATTACAAAGCTCAATTTCAAAACAACTCAGTATTAAAGAATGAAATATAACAAATATTAGCTTGCAAAAAATTCCTAAAAATAATATGAGTTCATTCAAGCTAACTCGCTAAAGTCGTGGTCTAAGTAATTAGTGAGACCAAGATAAACAAATAAAAAAGAAACCGAAGAAAATTAGAAAGCCTAATATAAAAAAACTCCAACCTTGAAGGATGAAACTAAAAACAAAAATTAATTCTCAATCAATCTAATATTAAAGGATAAAATTAAAAAAAAATAACAATTTTAAAAAACTCGTCAAAGTAAATACAACAAAGAACAACAAATACAAGAATCCATATTTGGGCTTTTTTTTTTTTATTCTTATAGTAATGAATTAGAATTAAATTAAAACAGTACCATTAAAAAGATAGTGACTAAAGGAATAAAAACTTACAATACGAGTATATATCTAAAAGAAGGAGCAAACAAACAAAAACCAAACTAATTAGTTCAATTCAAGATACATTAAGGGCTTCTAACCAAATCAGAACTTGTGTAATTAAAGTTTCTAACTGAGGATTTCAACCAAAAAACCAAACAGTGAAAGATGAGATACAAAATCACATCATAATCAAATACCTTTGACTCAAGATAAGTCGATTGTGAACTAACCCGATAGACCAATAAAAGCCTTTGCAGAAAATAATAATAGCATGTCGACATTGAAAATTGCCTCTGACCAACCCGTACCATTCCTGAAGATTCTATTTAGGGTCCCTCGATAGACAACTTAAACACCACACCCGAACCAATGCATGAGTCTACCTAAAAAATTCCATGTAGTAGTACAATGATAAAACAAATGATTAATAATCTTAATCTCCTCACAACAAAAAGGACAGAGTATCCTCATAATTAATAATCCCCTTCTCAGCTAAAAAACCCCTAGTGTTGAGACTAATATTAAGCAGGAGCCACATGAACATATCAATTTTAGAAGGTGCGAAACCTTTCCAGAGTAAAATAGAAAAAGAAGAAGCCCCTAAAGCAGATAAGCTATCTAGAAATTGGTAATCTGAATGAACTAAATAAATACCAAAACTATTAAATCTCCATACATTTATATCTTCACCTTAAGAAAAAACTAAACCACGCTCCACCTCTACAATTAAACTTTCCCACATACAAAGCTCATGTGACCTGAGATTCCTCCTCCAAGTCAAGCTGACTAAATTATCAACCAAGCTATACACATCTGCAAGGCTAACTGATTGCTGCAGAGAAAGATTAAATAGTCTAGGAAATAATTTCTGAAGAGAAGCCGGAGTACCTAGCCAAGAATTGGTCTAAAATTGAATGTTACTGCTATAACCCACCTTGAACCCAATGTTGGACTTAAGTGGAATGGTTATGCTTTTTCTTGACGAGAAAGCCAAAACAATGTCACGCCGGGTTGGAGAAAGAGAACTAGCAACACATGAAGCCCATTAGCAAAATTAGGTTGATCCTTTTAAAGAATAAATTCTTGCCAACCTCTTGCCACTCCATTGTCTAGATTCCAAACCCATTTAAAGAGCAAAGCCAAATTTTTGTGATACAGAGACCCCAAGTCGAGACCACCAAGAGATTTTGACTTAATGGCCTTATACAAAGCCACATTGCAATTTCCATGGGAATTCAAACTATCACTCCATAAAAAAGAGTGATTAATAGAAGATATGACATTAATAATACCCTTTGGCATATAATAAATAGACATATAATACAAAGACAAAGAACTTAAAACTGATTTAAGTACTCAACTTTCTTTTTCAAGTACTCAACTTAGCCCTGATAGTAGACAACACCGGTTTCCAAGTAGAAAACCTACTTGAATAAGCAACCCAAGGTATCTGACTGGAAAAGAATCACTGCGACAGAAAATCACGTTAGCCAAACCTAAAGTGTAATTCTCATCCAAGTTAATTCATACAAGAGAACTTTTATAGAAATTAACCTTAAGACTCAAAATGATCTTAAACTAACGAAGAATCCTCTTGACATGCAGTAAAGAAGAGAAATCATCCAGCAGGAATATCAGAGTGTCATTTGTATATTCCAAATGAATTAAATAATGCCCTGGATCCGTTTGAAGACCCTTGAAATAACTTGAATATAAAGCCTTGTTAAATAAAATAGTCAAACTTTCCTCTGTTATGTCAAAGAGAAATGGGGAAAGAGGATTCTCTTGCCTTAGTCCATTCTCTAGGCTGAGTTCTCTGCTAGGAGAGTCGTTGATCAGGATGGCCATTTCAAAGGTGGATAAACATTCAAAAATCTATTTTCTCCAAAGAGAATCAAATACCATATAACCAATAGTAACATCAATATACTCTCACAAAATTGAGTCGAAAGCTTTGTGAAAAACCACTTTCAATAAGAACCTGTGACCTCCCTTGCTACGAATACCATAAACAATCTCATTAGCTATTATGAATCTATCTAAAAACTGATGCCCATCAAAGAAAGCTAGTTGACACTGATAACATCTGTTAGAACATTCTGAAGCTTAGTAGATAGAAGCTTTGTCACTATTTTGTATAACCTATGAATCTAGTTAATAGGCCGAAACTACGAGAACCTGTCTAACCCTCTAGTCTTCAGAATCAACGTCACAAAGGAAGAACTAATATCCTTGGACAACCTGCTAGTTCAAAAAAATTCTTTGACCATTAAAAACATATCGGAGCTAATAAGATTCCATTCCTTTTTATAAAAGAAGAATGTGTACCCATCTGGACTAGAAGCTTTCAAATCATCACAGCCCAACACTACTTGCTTCACCTCCTCTATAAAACCAGAATGCGTACCCTTTGAAATCTTTTTAAACCGCGAGCCACCCATTTTAATCCATCTATAATTGAGCTTAGCAAGCAGAATAGAATATATATGAATTAATAGATGACACTTTTAACCTAAAAACCTAAACTATTGAATTACTTATTTTCTTGTATATAAATCACTCACTTTTCTGTCCTCAACTGCTAATATTATGGGATACTTTCTGCAACTAACATGTTATAAGAGTCTTGCTTATCTAGGAGTCGATGTCTTCCCTACTCCTCGAGCCATCATCACCGCTCTTCACTAAGAGTCCAAACTAACTTTTCACTTGATTTCACATATAGATATGCACGAGCGAGGCTTATATATATATATATATATATATATATATATATATATATATATATATATATATATATATATGATGAATAAGAAACCATCTTTAATGTAAAAGTTTAAACTTTTGAATTATAAGTTAATTTTTTCGCCATTCACTTCTCTTGTTCTCAACCTTTATGAAATATTTTCTATAACTTATATGTACAATATCTACGTTAACAAATAATATTAATATTAAAAATACATTTACTATTTGTCAAGATGTTTAAGAAATCAATATTACTCGCATGTGGTATATTAAATTATAATGGTTGGGCTTTTATTCTTCTCACTAATTTTGGAAATTCATGCCGGGTTTGGTTCCGACCAATTAATATTGTCGCTTTTCATTTACTCTTTTTGTCATTTCCTACTTGAGTAAATGACAAGCTAGGCAAAATCAATCTCTCTCTCTCTCTCTCTCTCTCTCTCTCTCTCTCTCTCTCTCTCTCTCTCTCTCTATATATATATATATATATATATATATATATATATATATATTCAAGTCTATGAAAGTGTTTCGGATTAAAATAATTTTTTTAAAATTATATTTTCCTTGAAAAAAAATCAAATTATTAAATGCTTTTGATGTATTTTTAAAATATTTTAAAACGAAAAATATTTTTAAAAAATAAAATGGACTACAATACTAAATACATGAAAGCAATTTAATTGCTAAGTGCTTTGTGCGTGTGTGTGAATCGGGGCTTAACACCCAAATTAAATTAAACAAGATAACGATTAACCCAATCAAATCATAATACAGAATCAATTGCCAGTAATTAATGTGATTAGCTGGGACATGAACAAAAGACTAACACACACACACACACACCCAGGTGAGTTGCTTGAAATTTAACTAATAAAGTAAAATTTTGTTGAGACATGAACGTGTGTGTGTGATTGAGCAGTTGGGGTTATTACATTTGCACGCTCCATTGCTAAAGTTTTCAACTCACTTTGGGTTGATGCATGTGTTTGATGCTCCTCTGTCGCTGATGCAGACAGCAGAAATTGATTAAAAGATGATTTAGAAATTGTCTTTTTTCAAGGAATCACATGATCTGATCCTTGCTAGGAAAAATGGGGACTAAATGGCTTAGGGGTCCCCTCTTTCTAAAATTCAGCTATAATCTAGAATCGCTTTTTTCTGGGTTTCTGAATATCCATTTAAATTGCTTTTATAAATATCACATCGTGTTGATCGATGCTCGCAATTATTAAAATTAATTCACCAAGATTATTTCAAATATTTATACTATTTAATCTCTAGTTTAAGCTTTTGGTAGGGGGATTAGTTATTTTATAGCTTGTATATGTTCTGGTATCATGAGTTTTATTAATTCATCTGCGGTTTGGCCTGAAAATTTATGCAGGCTTTTTAAATTTCCATGGAACTTTTTCATTCTGCCCACATGTATAGGATTTGGAATGTGTATGAACCTGTGAATGGGATTACAAGATAAAGCAGACCACAGCTTCTTCTTTTTCGGTGTACAAGTCTATTCTTCACAGGGATCTTGCCATACAAGAGTTGGAAAATCTGATATTTCTTGCCTTTTTACACGATAAATCTGATATTTCTTGCCTTTTTACACGATAAATGATCACCATGACAGCGCTAATAAAATTAATCTCGTCACGTTAGGTGCTAATTAATTAAGGATACTGTCTAAAATTAATTTGTCCAAACTAAAATCTTAAAGGACATTAAAATAATATATAGGAAACTTCATAACGAAGTCAAAATATTATTGCTTGTGATAAGCATAAATAACTGAGTATGTGAGTGGTATGGAACTAAAAAACTTAGAGGTATACAATATATCATTTATAGGGATGTTTTAAAGTGCGGTAATGGTTACTTTTCAAAATATTTTTTATTTGAAAATACATCAAAATAATATTTTTTTATTTTAAAAAAATTATTTTTTAACATGAGCACGTCAAAACGATTTGAAAATATAAATAACGCAATTCCAAAATAGCGCCTTAGAATTATATATTGGTTAAGAATATAAATAATGGTCCCACTATAATAATAAATGTTAACATATGATCAATATTCTATCATATTCACATCTTATTTATTATTTATCAAGTAAAAAAATTTAAATGTCTATATCTTACCCATTAAGTTCCATTTATAAATGTTCTACACACACATATATTCAATATTAATTGCATATATTTTTATTGGATTTTGAGTTGGATTTCACAATATTTATATTTTATCTATGATTCATTGAACAAGGTAATTATTTTTTAAGAACATTATTTAATTTGGTTCGGCTAAATATCCATGGTTAAATTATCATCCTAGGATGCTTATGTGCTAGAATGGATTAATAAGCCAATAAATTAGGTTTTTAGATTGCTTTTTTGTTCAAATTGTTGTCCAATATTCGTTTATACGTCATCAAAGCATGCATATTCTAGGAGAGTTCCATGTACTTTTCAGTGCATATCTCTTTAATGATAGACAATCTAATTCTTAAAAAGAGAAGCAAATCAAATTCTTTGAAAATAACAGAAATTAAATTAAAAATAAAAAATGAAAAAGAATAGCATAAGATAAGATTAATGACTTAATAAGAAGCGTGACTTAATTAGTTTGATCACTCTCATTAAAAAAAACCTAAATAAATTTTTGGACCAAATTTGTGATGTTGAATCCAATCCTATCCCAAGAACTTAAATACTAAAGTATCCCACTCATTATAACTTATGCTTTTTATTATTATTATATGAAGGTAAAACCCATTTGATTAGGTTCTTAGGCCATCAGCTACTTGAAGCGTTACAGTAATTAAGAATATTATAAGAATTAATACACTATAATTACCATTATTAAATCAACAACAAAATCCTTTCCTGAATCCCAAGCAAGCCATAAACATTGATTTCAACTTCACACCATCACTCTGCAGTCCCTCTAATACTATATATAATACACTATCAACTATAGGAAGAGGCATATGAAACTTGGATGCTATAACAATTTATATATATCGAGCAAATCCACAATTAGTTTAACAGTTCCTACTCATCAAAGCATAATATTTTACTTTCGCTATATATATAATAAGTTCTGGGATTTTTATAAGGAGACACTATAAATTATGGGATGGAATTGAGTTTCGATTTCTACTTACATTATATCATTTTTAAATGTTTTATTTCTAGATATATCATAACATTTTTAAATGTTATATATTGAGAAAAGATAAGCGGTAAGTAATGAAATTAAAAATCTCATGGAAAGTTCGATCCTAAAAATACTGGCGGCATATTTAACACATTCAAGTCGGACAGAAAATGGTATTTTCAGTAGCGAACGGGCGAGTAACGTATAATAACCTGCCATTAAAAGAGAAAAAACAATTGAAAATGACTGCTAATACCACGTAGGTTGAGGAGCAAAAGGAGAAATCCGTCCAAGGAAAGGCCCATACACGTCTAATTAGCTAGTTGGTAATGCAATAGCTTATCAAGACAATAGTTTAATTATTTTTTAATTAAATTTAATGAACATTCTAGATATCTAATTTCTATAATTAATTATGCACCAACATAATTTTCTGTGACAAATGGTCTAACCCACCACACCAAAATCCATTTTTCTTAAATTCCATCAAGAAAAAAAATTCTAACCCACCAGAAAAAATGGCGGATGCATGCTCATCTAGTGAGAAGAATAATGGAGGAGCAGCGACACTAGATGACACCATCATAATCCTTGGAAAGCTTCACTCCAACACCTAGCCTGTAAAGTCAACTCCTAGCAATACTTTGGTTCTCTTTCTCTTGTCCTCGTCTATTTTTTTAATTACATGCACGATAATCCGGATCGACTATCATTTGAGAATGAGGATGTCTGTCGTTTTATACCAGTCTAATGTTATATAATTATTAATAATATTATGCATCAGCATCGTTGCCAATATTTATTATTTATATATGTTCTTATGATCATCCATGGACCGTGCATCATGCATGATCATACATATGATGCTCATGCATGCCAATCCTTAATTGTTTTAAAAAAGATTTTGAAGTTTCAAAGAAGCATCATACAATAACTGCTCCAATCTTGAATATTAATTTGTCTATTTAGGGTTTTTATTTGTAAGTATTTGTGGGGTTTTCCAATCAAATGTTTATGCGATGGTAGTTGAGAGTTTTCCTATCCAAATTAATTAATTAATTAAAAACTACGTACAAGCTAAAATTTGGCATGCAAATTTAATAATTAAAGAGAGAACAGGACCGACGTATTGGAATATTATGGTAGATAGATTGGAGTTTTCGTGTTGGATGTCGTCCATGCATGGTTGCCACGTAATATAAAGGTCGAATTAATTTATAAATTTGTTAATTCTTGTGATTTTTATTTCATTCTTATGTTAGAGACTGAGTTATTCTCTTACCAAAGAAAGAAGAAAAATGTTCTTGTAACTTGGATTAGTTGGCGTTTCTTAGCTAATAATAGAACTGCTTAATAATGATCTATAAATAAATATATAGTGGTTCCTCAATTTATTTATTTATTGATTAAAAAAAATAATAATTCTTTAGGGAATTGATACCTGCAATTTAACAAATAATCTTAGATGAATATTCACTCACACTTGACACATCACACATGGATTGATTGAGGAGAGAAAAAGGATGCATGTACGTATTGCGATTTAAAATTGAGAAATCTTGAAATTAAGCCAGCAATTTATTAAATCACAAAATAAATCAAGAATAAAAAAAAAAAGAATCTTTCGCGCTAGAATCAATCAATTAGATGGATTGAAATCAATGTAAAATAGTATTTCGTGAAGGCATCATTTCGAGTATTAATTAATGACTAGTAATTTAAAATCGACCAACAAAAAACTAATCTTAGTGTGTGAATTAAACTAATTTAAAAATACAATTAAAACAAAAAAGA
>Ga0325414_1006643_pt1 | contig 12285 bp, 2 predicted proteins | sample PopdelMetagenome_8_FD_206183 | JGI IMG/M metagenome (GOLD analysis project Ga0325414, IMG submission 206183) | Populus deltoides microbial communities from Bellville, Georgia, United States - Leaf-PdKOR-R3 | ecosystem: Host-associated > Plants > Phyllosphere > Phylloplane/Leaf | place: USA... | reverse complement strand
ATGTTAAAACATTTAAATTATCCTTCAAGTATCCTAAACAAAAATCCTAGTTACTTTGTTTTTTAGTTATTTTTATAATTTTAAAACATTTATATTAACTTTCAAATTTCTCAAACTGAAATCATACTTACTTTCATTTAAAATTATTTTTATAATTTTCAAAACTTAAACTATCCTTCATGTATCCTAAACAGAAATATTAATTACTTTTTTATATAAATTAGTTTTATAATTTTAAAACATGTAAACTATCTTCACAGTATCCTAAACAGAAATCCTACTGACCTTTTTTTATAAATTATTTTTATAATTTTAAAACAGTTAAACTATTCTTGAAGTATCGTAAACAGAAATCCTACATTTTTTTTTAGGTAAATTTATTTTATAATTTTAAAACATTTAAGCTATCCTTCTAGTACCCTAAACAAAAATTCTAGTCACTTTTTTTAAGTAATTTTTTTTTAATTTTAATACATTTAAACTATCCTTCAAATATTCTAAACAGAAATCCTACTGATCTTTTTTTTATAAATTATTTTTATAATTTTAAAACAGTTAAACTATTCTTGAAGTATCGTAAACAGAAATCCTACATACTTTTTTATGTAAATTTATTTTATAATTTTAAAACATTTAATTTATCCTTTAAGTATCCTAAATAGAAGTCTTGCTAGCTTTTTTTTTTATAAATTATTTTTATAATTTTAAAACTTTTAAACTATCATTCAGGTATTCTAAATAGAAATCCTAGTTACTTTTTTTTTAAAAAAAAAATTTGTAATTTTAAAACAGAAATTCTACTTACTTTTTTTTTAAAAAATCTTTTTATAATTTTAAAACATTTAAACTATCCTTCAAGTATCCTAAACTGAATTCAGATTATTAAACATAAATTTATTTATACAAACATGTAATTAAGATTTACGTTAAGGATACTTTTAGGATTTTTTACATGTTTTAAACTTATCAAATAAAAAAAATTATAAATACAAGTAATTAGGATTATTTTGTTTTACTTGAGGATAATTTAAATGTTTTAAAATTATAAAAAAAAATGTTGCTATGATTTCTTTTTAGGATATTTTAAAGATAGTTTAAATGTTTTAAAATTATTATAATAATTTATTAAAAAAATTAATTAGGATTTCTATCTGTTTAGTATACTTCAATGATAGTATAAAAGTTTTTAAAATATAAAATATTTATAAAAAAATAACTATGATTTCTTTTTAGGATACTATAAAGATAGTTTAAATGTTTTAAAATTACCAAATATATATTAAAAAAATTATAAAAACAAGTAATTAGGATTTTTTTTTTTGGATACTTCGAGGATAGTTTAAGTATTTTAAAATTATAAAACTAATTTATAAAAAAAAATGTTGCTACAATTTCTTTTTAGGATACTTCACGGATAGTTTAAATGTTTTAAAATTATCAAATATAAATATTTTTATAAAAACATTTAATTAAGATTTCTGTTAAGGATACTTCAATGATAGTGTAAAAACAAGTAAATAGAATTTTTGTTAAGGATACTTCGAGGATAGTTTAAATGTTTTAAAAGTATATATATAAAAAATAACTATGATTTCTATGTATAATACTTCAAGGATAGTTTAAATATTTTAAAAATATAAAATATTTATATAAAAAATAACTATGGTTTCTTTTTAGGATATTTCAAGTATAGTTTAAATGTTTTAAAATTATAAAAATAATTTATGAAACAAAAGTTGCTATGATTTAAGATTTTTGTTAAGGATACTTCAATGATAATTTAAAAACAAGTAAATAGAATTTTTGTTTAGGATACTTCGAGGATAGTTTAAATGTTTTAAAAGTATATATATAAAAAATAACAATGATTGCTTTTTAGGATACTTCAAGGATAGTTTAAATGTTTTAAATTTATTAAAAAATTTAATTAGGATTTCTGTCTGTTTAGGATACTTCAAGGATAGTTTAAATATTTTTAAAATATAAAAACATTTATAAAAAAAAAGTAACTATAATTTCTTTTTAGAATACTTCAAGGATAGTTTAAATGTTTTAAAATTATCAAGTATAAAAACACGAAATTAAGATTTTTATTAAGAATATTTTCAAGAATAGTTTACATGTTTTAAAATTACCAAATATATAAAACAATTTATAAAAACAACTAATTAGGATTTTTGTTTTGGATAATTCGAGGATAGTTTAAATGTTTTAAAATTATCAAATAAAGTTTTTTTATTTATAAAAACACGTAATTAAAGTTTCTGTTAAGGATACTTCAATGATAGTTTACATATTTTAAATTTTCAAATAAAAAAAATTATAAAAACAAATAATTAGGATTTTTGTTTAGGATACTTCGAGGATAGTTTAAATGTTTTAAAAGTGTGTGTGTGTGTGTGTGTGTCTATATATATATATAATAACTATGATTTCTTTTTAGGATACTTCAAGGATAGTTTAAATATTTTAAAATTATTAAAATAATTTAATTAGAATTTCTGTCTATTTAGGATACTTCAATGATAGTTTGAATATTTTTAAAATATAAAATATTTATAAAAAAAATACCTATGATTTTTTTTAGGATACTTCAAGGATAGTTGAAATATTTTAAAAATATAAAAATATTTATAAAAAAAAGAAACTATAATTTCTTTTTAGCATACTTCAACGATAGTTTAAATATTTTAAAAATATAAAAAAAATTATATAAAAAAGTAACTATGATTTCTTTTTAGGATACTTCAAGGATAGTTTAAATGTTTTAAAATTATCAAATATAAATTTTTTTTATAAAAACACATAATTAAGGTTTATGTTGAGGATACTTCAAGGATAGTTTACATATTTTAAACTTATCAAATAAAAAAAATTATAAAAACATATAATTAGGATTTTTGTTTAGGATACTTTGAGAATAGTTTAAATGTTTTAAAAGTATATATATAAAAAATAACTATGATTTCTTTTTAGGACAATTCAAGGATAGTTTAAATGTTTTAAAATTATTAAAATAATTTATTAAAAAAATAATTAGGATTTCTGTCTTTTTAGGATACTTCAAGGATAGTTTAAATATTTTTAAAATATAAAATATTTATAAAACAAATATCTATGATTTCTTTTTAGGATACTTTAACGATAGTTTAAATGTTTTAAAAATATAAAAAAAAAGTAACTATAATTTCTTTTTATGATACTTCAAGGATTGTTTAAATGTTTTAAAATTATCAAGTTAAAAACATTTATAAAAACACGTAATATTTTTATTAAGGATACTTCAAGGATAGTTTACATGTTTTAAAATTATCAAATATAAATGTTTTATATAAAAACAAGTAATTATGGTTTTTGTTTAGGATACTTTGAGAATAGTTTAAATATTTTAAAATTATAAAAAAAAATTTAAAACAAAAGTTGCTATGATTTATTTTTAGGATACTTTAAGGATAGTTTACATGTTCTAAAATTACCAAATATAAAAATAAAATTATTAAAACAAGTAATTATGTTTTTTTGTTTTGGATACTTCGAGAATAGTTTAAATATTTTAAAATTATAAAAACAATTTATAAAACAAAAGTTGCAATGATTTCTTTTTAGGATGCTTTAAGAATAGTTTAAATGTTTTAAAATTATCAAATATAAAAACCTTTATAAAAACACATAATTAAGATTTCTATTAAGAATATTTCATGGATAGTTTACATGTTTTAAAATTACCAAATATATAAAACAATTTATAAAAACAAGTAATTAGGATTTTTGTTTTGGATAATTCGAGGATAGTTTAAATGTTTTAAAATTATCAAATAAAGTTTTTTTATTTATAAAAACACGTAATTAAAGTTTCTGTTAAGGATACTTCAATGATAGTTTACATATTTTAAATTTTCAAATAAAAAAAATTATAAAAACAAATAATTAGGATTTTTGTTTAGGATACTTCGAGGATAGTTTAAATGTTTTAAAAGTGTGTGTGTGTGTGTGTGTGTCTATATATATATATAATAACTATGATTTCTTTTTAGGATACTTCAAGGATAGTTTAAATATTTTAAAATTATTAAAATAATTTAATTAGAATTTCTGTCTATTTAGGATACTTCAATGATAGTTTGAATATTTTTAAAATATAAAATATTTATAAAAAAAATACCTATGATTTTTTTTAGGATACTTCAAGGATAGTTGAAATATTTTAAAAATATAAAAATATTTATAAAAAAAAGAAACTATAATTTCTTTTTAGCATACTTCAACGATAGTTTAAATATTTTAAAAATATAAAAAAAATTATATAAAAAAGTAACTATGATTTCTTTTTAGGATACTTCAAGGATAGTTTAAATGTTTTAAAATTATCAAATATAAATTTTTTTTATAAAAACACATAATTAAGGTTTATGTTGAGGATACTTCAAGGATAGTTTACATATTTTAAACTTATCAAATAAAAAAAATTATAAAAACATATAATTAGGATTTTTGTTTAGGATACTTTGAGAATAGTTTAAATGTTTTAAAAGTATATATATAAAAAATAACTATGATTTCTTTTTAGGACAATTCAAGGATAGTTTAAATGTTTTAAAATTATTAAAATAATTTATTAAAAAAATAATTAGGATTTCTGTCTTTTTAGGATACTTCAAGGATAGTTTAAATATTTTTAAAATATAAAATATTTATAAAACAAATATCTATGATTTCTTTTTAGGATACTTTAACGATAGTTTAAATGTTTTAAAAATATAAAAAAAAAGTAACTATAATTTCTTTTTATGATACTTCAAGGATTGTTTAAATGTTTTAAAATTATCAAGTTAAAAACATTTATAAAAACACGTAATATTTTTATTAAGGATACTTCAAGGATAGTTTACATGTTTTAAAATTATCAAATATAAATGTTTTATATAAAAACAAGTAATTATGGTTTTTGTTTAGGATACTTTGAGAATAGTTTAAATATTTTAAAATTATAAAAAAAAATTTAAAACAAAAGTTGCTATGATTTATTTTTAGGATACTTTAAGGATAGTTTACATGTTCTAAAATTACCAAATATAAAAATAAAATTATTAAAACAAGTAATTATGTTTTTTTGTTTTGGATACTTCGAGAATAGTTTAAATATTTTAAAATTATAAAAACAATTTATAAAACAAAAGTTGCAATGATTTCTTTTTAGGATGCTTTAAGAATAGTTTAAATGTTTTAAAATTATCAAATATAAAAACCTTTATAAAAACACATAATTAAGATTTCTATTAAGAATATTTCATGGATAGTTTACATGTTTTAAAATTACCAAATATATAAAAAAAATTATAAAAACAAGTAATTATGATTTTTATTTTGGATACTTTGAGTATAGTTTAAATGTTCTAAAATTATAAAACTAATTTATAAGAAAATGTAGCTATGATTTCTTTTAAGAATACTTCACGGATAGTTTAAATGTTTTAAAATTATCAAATATAATTCTTTTTTAAAAAACACGTAATTAAGATTTCTGTTAAGCATACTTTAAGGATAGTTTACTTGTTTTAAAATTATCAAATAAAAAAAATTATAAAAACAAGTAATTAGAGTTTTTGTTTAGGATACTTCGAGAATAGTTTAAAACTTTAAAATTATAAAAATAATTTATAAAAAAAAGTTACTATAATTTCTTTTTAGGATACTTCAACGATAGTTTAAATGTTTCAAAATAATCAAATATAAAAAATTTATAAAAACATGTAATGAAGATTTCTGTTTAGGATACTTCAAGGATAGTTTACAAGTTTTAAAATTATCGAATATAAATTATATTATATATATAAAAAAATAATTAAGATTTTTGTTTAGGATACTTCGAAGATAGTTTAAATATTTTAAAATTAAAAAAATTAGTTATAAAAAAAAGTAGCTATGATTTCATTTTAGGATACTTCAAGTATAGTTTAAATGTTTTAAAATTATCTAATATAATGTTTTTATAAAAACCCGTAATTAAGATTTCTCTTAAGGGTACTTAAAGGATACTTTACATGTTTTAAAATTATCAAATAAAAAAAATTATAAAAACAAGTAATTAGGATTCTTGTTTAGGATACTTTGAGGATAGTTTAAATGTTTTAAACTTGTAAAAATAATTTATAAAAAAAAAGTACCTATGATGTTTTTTTAGGATACTTTACGGATAGTTTAAATGTTTTAAAATGATCAAAAATAATTTTTTTTTTATAAAAACATGTAATTAAGATTTTTATTAAGGATACTTCAATTATAGTTTAAATGTTTTAAATTTATCAAATATAAACAAATTTATAAAAACAAGTACTTAGGATTTTGTTTATGATACTTTAAGGATAGTTTAAATCTTTACACATTATTAAAAACAATTATTAAAAAAAATACTTATGATTTCTTTTTAGGATACTTAAAGGATAGTTTAAATATTTTAAAATTATTAAAAAAATTAATTAGGATTTCTGTCTGTTTAGGATAGTTTAAATGTTTTAAAAATATAGAAAAAAATAATTAAAAAAAGTAACTATGATTTATTTTTAGGATACTTCAAGGATAGTTTGAAAGTTTTAAAAATATAAAATAATTTATAAAAACAAGTAATTAGAATTTTTGTTGAAAATAATTCGAGGATAGTTTAAATGTTTTAAACTTATACAAATAATTTATATAAAAAAAAGTTACTATGATTTTGTTTTAGGATACTTCAAGGATAGATTAATTATTTTAAAATTATCAAATATAATGTTTTTTTAAAACCCGTAATTAAGATTTCTGTTAAGGATACTTTAATAATAGTTTACATGTTTTAAAATTATCAAATAAAAAATTTTAAAAATAAATAATTAGGATTCTTGTTTAGGATACTTTGAGGATAGTTTAAATGTTTTAAACTTAACAAAATAATTTATAAAAAAAAGTAGCTATGATTTCATTTTAGGATAATTCAAGGATAGTTTAAATGTTTTAAAAATATAAAAAATTTATAAAAACGAGTAATTTGGATTTTTGTTGAGAATAGTTTAAATATTTTAAACTTTTAAAAATAATTTATAAAAAAATAACAATAATTTCTTTTTAGAATACTTTAATGATAGTTTAAATGTTTTAAATTTATCAAATATAATGTTTTTTTTTGACAAAACACGTAATTAAGATTTCTGTTAAAGATACTTAAAGGATAGTTTACATGTTTTAAAATTATCAAATAAAATAAATTATAAAAATAAGTTATTAAGATTTTTGTTGAGGATACTTCGAGGATAGTTTAAATATTTTAAAATTTTAAAAATAATTTATAAAAAAACAATAGCTATAATTTCTTTTTAGAATACTTCAAGTATAGTTTAAATATTTTAAAATTATCAAATATAATTTTTTTTATAAAAACATTTAATTAAGATTTCTGTTAAGGATATTTCAAAGATAGTTTACATGTTTTAAAATTATCAAATACAAAAATATTTATAAAAACAAGTAATTATGATATCTGTTTATGATACTTTAAGGATAGTTTAAATATTTTAACATCATAAAAATTATTTAAAAAAAAACATTGCTATTATTTCTTGTTAGGATACTTTAAAAATAGTTTAAATGTTTTAAAATGATCAAATATAATTTATTAAAAAAGTTAATTTATGATTTATGTAAAAATAAATATCATTCTTTTTTAGGATACTTCAAGGATAGTTTAAATATTTTTAAAATAAAAAAATTATATAAAAAAGTAACTATGATTTCTTTTTAAGATACTTCAAGGATAGTTTAAATGTTTTAAAAATATAAAAACATTTATAAAAAAAATATAACTATGATTTGTTTTTAGAATACTTGAAGAATTGTTTAAATGTTTTAAAATTATCGAATATAAAAACCTTTACAAAAACACGTAATTAAGATTTCTATTAAGGATACTTCAAGGATAATTTAGATGTTTTAAAATTAACAAATATAAAAAAAGTATAAAAACAAGTAATTAGGATTTTTTTTTGGATTCTTTGAAGATAGTTTAAATGTTTTAAGATTACAAAAATAATTTATACAAAAATATAGCTACGATTTCGTTTTAGGATACTTCAAGGATAGTTTAAATGTTTTAAAATTATCAAATATAAATTTTTTTATAAAAACATTTATTTAATATTTCTATTAAGGATACCTCAATGATTGTTTACATGTTTTAAATTTACCAAATATAGAAAAACAATTATAAAAAGAAGTACTTATGATTTTTGTTTGTCATACTTTAAGGATAGTTTAAATCTTTAAACATTATTAAAATAATTTATAAAAAAATTGATTTCTTTTTAGGATACTTCAATGATAGTTTAAATGTTTTAAAATTAAAAAAAACATTTATAAAAAAATAACTATGATATTTTTAAGATACTTAAATTATAGTTTAAATGTTTTAAAATTATTAAAAAAATTATTTAAAAAAATTAATTAAGATTTCTGTTTGTTTAGGATAGTTTAAATGTTTTAAAAATATAAAATAATTTATAAGAAAAGTAACTATGATTTATTTTTAGGATACTTCAATGATAGTTTAAATGTTTTAAAAATATAAAAAATTTATAAAAACAAGTAATTAAGATTCTTGTTTAGGATATTTCGAAGAAAGTTTAAATGTTTTAAAATTATAAAAATAATTTTTAAGAAAAAGTAGCTATGATTTCTTTTTAGGATATTTTATGGATAGTTTAAATGTTTTAAAATGATCAAATATAAAGTTTTTTTATAAAAAAAATGTAATTAAGATTTCTGTTAATAATACTTTAATGATAATTTATATGTTTTAAATTTATTAAATATAAAAACAAATTATAAAAACAAGTACTAAGTATTTTTGTTTATGATATTTCAAGGATAGTTTAAATCTTTAAAAATTATTAAAATAATTTTTTTTAAAAAATACCTGTGATTTCTTTTTAGCATACTTCAATGATAGTTTAAATGATTTAAAATTAAAAATATAAAAAACTTTATAAAAAAATAACTGTCTTTTTAGGATACTTAAAGGATAGTTTAAATTTTTAAAATAATTTATTAAAAACCTTAATTAGGATTTCTGTCTTTTTAGGATAGTTTAAATATTTTAAAAATATAAAACAATTTATAAAAACATGTAATGAAGATTTCTGTTAAAGATACTTAAAAGATATTTTACATGTTTTAAAATTATCTAATAAAACAATTTATAAAAACAAGTCATTAGGATTTTTGTTTATGATACTTCGAGAATAGTATAAAAAAAAATTTATATAAAAAACATTTCTATTATTACTTTTTAGGATACTTCGAGAATAATTTAAATGTTTTAAAATTATCAAATACAAAAAATATATAAAAACCTTTTATGAAGATTTCTGATAAGGATTTTTAAAGGATTGTTTACATATTTTAAAATTATCCAAAAAAAATTATAAAAACAAGTAATTAGAATTTTTGTGTAGGACACTTCGAGGATAATTTAAATATTTTACAATAATAAAAACAATTTACATAAAAAGTTACTATGATTTCTTTTTAGGATACTTAAATGATAGTTTAAATATTTTAAAATTATCAAATAAAAAATATATAAAAATCTGCAATGAAGATTTCTGTTAAAGATAGTTCAAGGATAGTTTACATGTTTCAAATTTATCAAATAAAAAAAAATTATAAAAACAAATAATTAGGATTTCTGTTTATGATACTTTTAGAATAATTTAAATGTTTTAAAATTATAAAAATTATTTATAAAAAAGTAGCAATAATTTGTTTTTAGAATACTAAAAGGATAGTTTAAATGTTTTAAAATTGTAAAAATAATTAATTAAAAAAATTAATTAGGATTTCTGTCTGTTTAGGATACTTGAATGATAGTTTAAACGTTTTAAAAATATCAAAAGATTTATAAAGAAAATTATTGTGATTTTTTTTGATACTTCTAGGATAGTTTAAATGTTTTAAAATTATAAAAATAATTTATTAAAAAAATTAATTAGAATTTCTATCTATTTAGGATACTTGAATAATAGTTTAAATGTTTTAAATATATAAAACAATTATAAAAAAAAAGTAACTATGATTTCTTTTTAGGATACTTCAATAATAGTTTAAATGTTTTAAAAGTATCAAATATAATTTTTTTCTTCTAAAAACACGTAACTAAGATTTCTGTTAAAGATACTTCAAGGATAGGTTACATGCTTTAAAATTATCAAATATAAATAAAATTATAAAAATAAGTAATTAGGATTTCTATTTATAATACTTCAAGAATAGTTTAAATATTGTAAAATTATAAAAATTATTGATAAAAAAAGTAGCAATGATTTCTTTTTAGGATACTACAAAGATAGTTTAAATATTTTAAAATTAAAAAAATTAATTATGATTTCTGTCTGTTTAGGATACTTGAAGGATAGTTTAAATGTTTTAAAAATATAAAAATATTTATATAAAAAAATAACTATAATATCTTTTTTGGATACTACAAGGATAGTTTAAATGTCTTATAATTATAAAAATAATTTATTAAAAAAATTAATTATGATTTCTGTCTCTTTAGGATACTTCAAGGATAGTTTAAATATTTTAAAATTAAAAAATTAATTAATTAAAAAAATTAATTAGGATTCTGTCTGCTAATGATACTTGAAGTATAGTTTAAATTAATGTTTTAAAAATATAAAAATATTTATAAAAAAATAACTATGATATCTTTTTTGGATACTTCAAGGATAGTTTAAATTTCTTAAAATTATAAAAATAATTTATTAAAAACATTAATTAGAATTTCTGTCTGTTTAGGATACTTCAAAGATAGTTTAAAAGTCTTAAACATATAAAAAAAATTTATAAACAAAAGTTGATATGATTTCTTTTTAGGATACTTCAATGATATATTAAATGTTTTAAAATTATGAAATATAAAGTTTTTTAAAACAACACGTAATTAAGATTTCTGTTAAAGATACTTAAAGGATAATTTAAATATTTTAAAATTATCAAAAAAAATTTGTAAAAACAAGTAATTAGGATTTTTATCTAAGATACTTCGAGGATAGTTGAAATGTTTTAAAATTATAAAAATTATTTATTAAAAAAGAAAGTAGCTTTGATTTCTTTTTATGATAGTTCACGGATAGTTTAAATGTTTTAAAATTATCAAATATAAATTATTTTATAAAAGCACGTAATTAAGATTTCTGTTAAGGATACTTAAAGGAAAGTTTACGTGTTTTAAAATTATTGTCGCGGGCGATGCGACGTCGTCTGGCGACGGCGAAGGCTCCTGTCGTGCCTCCTGTGTGAGGTGTGTTGGGAAGGGTTTTTGGATTTAATCATAAAATTATGATTAATGTTTAGGAGTCGCCACCTAATATTATGGTCACTAGGAACCTATGGTCTGCGAGAGTCTGAGTAAGAGACTGGTTGTGCAAGGGGAGACGCATCACCCCCAGTGCACCCTACCTAAGGTAAGCTGCATTGTTGTTTGATTGATTTTTCTAAGTCAGGTTTCTATTTGTTGGTCTTTTCTAAAGCTCAAGACAGATCTTTATTCATGAGAAAGTCTCTACCTTATTGGGTTAAATCCTAACAATTCTAAAGTCTGAATATTAGCATCGCATTTCTACACCTTGTATCTTTAATACCTGAGGGTGTACTTTATACGTATCGTATAATTTTACACCCCACAGATATTAAAGTCTACATCTGGATCCTAAAAAGTTTTGACATGTTGGCCGAATCCTAATGGATAATTATAAACTGGTTATGATATCCATTTTTTTTTTTTAATTTCAAAACATGAGAAAGATGCATTTTTTTTATTATTTATTTTTTTGAAAAATGTGCTTAAAAAATTTAGGATTTGGCTGTATGCATGAAAACAAATTTTTTTTTTTGTTTTTGAAATATCTCGGAGAAAACCGGGTATTTTAATACCGGATTTGTATCTTACAGTGTAAGTATACAATCCAATATTGAACAAAATTGGTAGAAAAATATTTGAGAAAATCACAAATTTTTTGAAAGGATTTTTGAAAATTTTTTTTGAAAATTTTTGTTTTTTTAATTATTATTTATTTATTATTAAGTAATTAAACATTATCAAAGCATGTGGACTAGGCCCAGCACATGCCCATAAACAAGTGGGCTGATACCGACCCAAATTGGTTGGGCAAGACTCGGCCCAACAGATCCTTCTTCCTTTATTTTAGGGACAGGTTGGACCCGGCCCAGCCAACTAGGTTGGGCCAAGACAGGTCC